>Ga0255773_10005287_pt1 | contig 10636 bp, 10 predicted proteins | sample 011ome_17_FD_179971 | JGI IMG/M metagenome (GOLD analysis project Ga0255773, IMG submission 179971) | Coastal salt marsh microbial communities from the Groves Creek Marsh, Skidaway Island, Georgia - 011502XT metaG (version 2) | ecosystem: Environmental > Aquatic > Marine > Intertidal zone >...
GAAGATTTTTCCTATAAACTTATAGGAGTCAGATCAGGCGGCAAAGATTCATCTGTAGTAGTAAAAAAAGCAAATAAAGAATACTTAGTTGCTGTTGGTGAAATATTAGAAGGTAAGTATGAGTTGATTGAAGTAACTAGCAATAGTGCTGTATTTCGTTACAGCCAAAAAATGTATAGAATTACTAACGATGAAGATAATTAAATTAAATTTTATAAAAAATACTGCATTTGCCGTTTTACTCTTTTTTGGCAGCACTAATTTAGCTATATCACAAGAATCCTTTATTCTTAACTATGAAGACGTTGACATAAAAAAAGTAACTCAAGATATTGCTCAATTTTCAAAAAAAACAATTATTTTAGATCCTAGGGTAAAGGGGAGAGTCACAATATTTTCAAATGCTAATTTAGATAGAAATCAAGTATGGGATGTATATCTAAGAACAATTCAGGTTAATGGATTTAGTTCAATTGCTGAGGATGGTTTTGTTAGAATCGTGCCCGAAAATGAGGCCACAAGAGATAAAAATATATCATCAACTACTTCCTCTGGAGACTACAGAACACTTGTAATACCATTAATTAACAGATCTACTGAAGAAGTTCTTCCAATGATAAAGCCTATAACAGGAAGGCAATCTCATCTTTCAAGCATTCCCTCGATTAACTCAATATTGATTGTAGATAGATTAAGTAATGTCCAAAGAATAAGTGATCTCATTAAAGATTTAGATAAAAACAATACAGCTAAAATTTCAATTATTAAACTTAATAATTTATCTTCAATTGAAGCGGTGAGAATTCTGGATAAATTAAAAGCGCAAAATAATCCAACTATCAACAAGTTTATAGCTATACCTTTTAATCCTTCTAACTCAGTCATAGTTTCAGCAAATGAATATGTAACCTCTAATATTCAAGAGACTCTTAAATCTCTTGATGGTGATGTAAAGTCAAATGACTCAATTGATGTTGTTTATCTAAAATATGCAAAGTCAGCTGATGTAGCAGCAATTCTTAATTCTGTTTCTAGTGGATTTATACCAGATGATGATGGAACAAAAACTGTGATAACGCATCATGAAAAAACTAATTCACTTATTATTTCTTCTGCTGAGTCTAACCTTTCAACAATAAGAAATATTATTTCTCAACTTGATATAAGAAGAGCTCAAGTTTTAGTTGAAGCTATTATTGTTGAGCTATCAGAAACAGCTGCTAGCTCTCTTGGCGTGGAAACTATTTTTAATGGATCAGATAAAGATAGTGTTCCAATAGGACTATCTCGCTTTGGTGGTTCTGGGCCAGATTTATTATCAATTGTTGGTTCATCTGCAGATGATACTGATGTAACATTATCAACCACAGCTTCAGCTTCATTATTAAATACTCAAGGTTTAATTGCAGGGTTTGGTGATCTCACTCCTGGAAAAGATAATTTTGTTGGTATCATTAATGCAATTGCTCAGGACTCAAATTCAAACATCCTAGCAACTCCATCACTTATGGCAATGGATAATGAATTAGCCACCTCAATAATAGGTCAAGAAATACCAATTACCACCGGAGAAAGCCTTGGAACAAATAATGCAAATCCTTTCAGAACAACATCACGACAAGAGGTTGGTATTAAGTTAGAGGTAACACCTCAAATAAACGAGGGTAGTTCTGTTGTTATGCAAATAAAAATTGAGGTTTCTGGAGTAGCAGGCGTGCCAATGAGTGGTATAGATATTATCACTAATAAAAGAGCTATAGAAACAACTGCATTAGTCGATAATAATCAAATTATTGTTCTTGGTGGTCTTGTTGATGAGGACAAACAGGATACTGTTTCAAAAGTCCCATTTTTAGGTTCAGTTCCATTATTAGGAAAATTGTTTCAATCTTCATCATCAACAACTATTAAGAAAAACTTAATGGTTTTCCTAAGACCAACCATAATAACTGACTCAGCATCAGCGACGTCTGCTTCAAGTAGTAAGTATAATTATATTAAAGCTAGAGAAGTACTGACTGGCGATACTCAAGAATTAATTGATTTAAGAGATTCCAAAGATTGATGAACATTGTTGAGTTGATCTATGGATAAAGAGAAATTTAAACTACTTCCATATGATTTTATAAAAGAAAATCAAATTATTGCATCTCAATCCGCAGATGGGTTTGAAGTAATATCGCCAAATAAAATTTCATCTGCAATTTATCATGAACTTTATAAGTATTTAAAGAAAGACTTTAATTTAAAAATATGCAGTACTGATAAGTTTAATGAACTTCTTACTAATACATTTACTATTGATGATGCCTCTAATGACATATCAGAAGAATTATCAGATGAGTTTGATCTTCAATCATTTGCGGGTTCGATTTCTGCAACCGAAGATCTTTTGAGTGGTGGTGATGATACTCCAATAATTAAGCTTATAAATGGTGTTATAAGTCAGGCTATTAAGAATAGGGCATCTGATATTCATTTCGAGCCTTACGAAGATAAAATTATAATAAGATATAGAATTGATGGAATATTAAGAGAGGTTTTAACACAAGATAATAAAATATCTTCAGTATTAATTTCAAGAATTAAAATCATTTCTGGCTTAGATATTTCTGAACGAAGATTGCCTCAAGATGGAAGGGTATCACTTTCTCTTGGGGATAAAAGTGTGGATGTAAGAGTATCTACTTTGCCTTCATCATATGGAGAAAGAGTTGTTTTAAGGCTTTTAGATAAACAGTCTGCACAAATTAATATAGATGATTTAGGACTGCCTTCTACTATATTATCAAATTACAAATCATCACTAAAAAACCCAGAGGGGATAATACTGCTCACGGGGCCTACTGGTTCTGGAAAAACAACTACTTTGTATGCTGGATTAAGATATTTAAGTGATTCATCACAAAACATACTCACTGTTGAAGATCCAGTTGAATATACCTTAGAAGGAATAGGTCAAACACAAGTAAATACAAAAACTGGCTATACATTTGCTCGAGGTTTAAGAGCTATTCTTAGGCAAGATCCTGACATAGTGATGGTAGGAGAGATGAGGGATATTGAAACCGCACAAATTGGCATTCAAGCAAGCTTAACAGGTCACCTTGTTTTATCTACCGTTCATACTAATAGCGCCGTTGCTGCTATTACAAGACTAAGAGATATGGGTATTGAATCATTTCTATTAGCATCTAGTTTACGAACTATTATCTCTCAAAGACTAGTTAGAAGATTGTGTTTAGATTGTCGCTATGAAGACGAGCCTACTAATAAGGTTAGTAAATTATTTAATCTTCAAAACGGTCAAAAAATATACAAGTCAGAAGGTTGTAATAAATGTTCAAATACTGGATACCAAGGACGAATTGCCATTGCTGAGTGCATCCAGGTTGATAAAGAACTTAAAGAAATGATCCACAATAATTCATCAGAAACTGAAATATCAAACTATGTCTTTAAAGATAGTCAATCTATAGATCAGGCATCGCACGATCTATTAATCAATGGTATTACATCTGCGGATGAGTTAATTAGAGTTGGAAATTTAAAAGAAGATGCCGAATTATAAATATACAGCACTAAATAATAATGGATCAAAAAAAATAGGTATTCTTTCAGCGTCATCTGAAAGAGAGGCAAGAAAGTTCATAAAAGAGTTACAGCTAACGCCAATAAATGTTTCACTTTCAAACAACGATTCTAGATTCAAGTCAAAAATAAAAAACAAGGAAATTATTTTAATGACAAGGCAATTAGCAACTTTATTAGAAGCCAAAACATCGATTATTGATTCATTAAAAATTACAGCAGATCAACTAAATAACAATGATTTGATAGGTATTATTCTCAGCCTACGTGAGGATGTTATTCAAGGAAAAAGATTGGGCCAGTCAATGAAAAAATACCCAGAAGTTTTTAACAATACATATTCATCTTTGGTAACTGCAGGAGATTCTTCTGGGAATCTAGATGTAATATTTAATAAATTAGCAGACTATTTGGAAGAAAGTGCATCAATTAGACAGAAAGTTATGTCAGCGTTAACTTATCCAATTATCTTGATAGGCTTTTCAATAATTGTAATTTTCGGCTTATTAACATTTGTATTACCTCAAGTTGTTGGCCAGTTTTCAAGAGCTGGTGCAGAATTACCTTTGTTAACTGAGATATTGATAGGTCTTTCAAATAACATATTAATAATATTATTTTTTTTAGCCTTTTTAATTTTTATTTCGATATACAGCTATAAAAAATTTACTAGAAATATTGATAATCATATTCTTGCTCATGAGACTGTTTTAAAAGTACCTCTGGTTGGGAATTTTATTTTATTATCTGAAATTGAAAGATTTTCAAGCACTATGGCTCTTGTTATGGAATCAGGTACAAACTTAGACGTTGCTTTAGAAGAGTCATCAATGGTTTTTAATAATAAATACTTACAGTCTAAAGTTATGAATTCAAAAAAAGATTTAGTCGAAGGCAAAGACTTTATTATTTCACTTAGTAAAACGACAGTTTTTCCAAGCATGTTTATGCAATTAATCAGTAGTGGCTATAAATCTGGTAATTTAATAAAAATGTTTCATAAAGCCTCTGAATTCTTAAGAAATGAAATTGATTCTAAAAGATCTGTATTTTTATCAATGTTAGAACCATTAGTTATAATTTTTATGGGAGGTTTTATTATGTTAATAGTTCTAGCTATACTTATCCCAATTATGCAGATGAACACACTTTCTTTAGGATAGATTATGAATAAGTTAAAAAAAGGATTTACATTAATTGAGTTAATGGCTGTTCTTGTAATTTTAGGTATTTTGGCAACAATTGTTGTTGTGAATGTGGCCCCAGTTTTCCAAAGAGCCAACATAGAAAAAATTAAAGCTGATATGGCTCAGACTGAAAAAGCTCTCGAAATGTATAAATTTAATGAGCTTCAATACCCATCAACATCACAAGGGCTTGAAGCTCTTGTTATTCCTCATAGTGGTCTTAAAAATCCTATTTTATATCCAGAGGGTGGCTATATATCTTCAATACCACTAGATCCATGGGGGCGAGAGTATATCTATGAGTTTCCACCTCAAAAATCAAAAAAATTTGATTTATACACTTTAGGAGCAGATGGCATGGAGGGCGGATCTGGAGATGACACAGATATCGGAAATTGGATGCAACAATAATAAAGGTTTTACTTTAATCGAAATCCTTGTTGTTATTGTAGTAATAGGCATTGCCTCTTCATTAATTTTTTTAAACTTAAATTCAGTAGTTTCAGTTGCAAAAAACCAGTCAACTTTTACAAAATCTTTTAACTATTTATCCGAAGAAAGTATTATTTCTGGGAATATAATAGGATGGCATGCTAATAATGAAAGACAGTTTTTTTATTTTTTAGATACCAATAATCAAGTTTTGACTGAAATTAAAAATCCATATTCAGGAAATTGGCAAAATCTCAATAATTATAAAAAAACTTTCAAATCATTTGATGGGTCAGAACATGATTTCGAATTTTATATTGACGATAAGCCGCTAATAATATTTTATCCATCAGGAGAGAGTACCGGTGGTTTTATAAATATATTTTTTGATCAATACATACAGAAAATTGAAATTAATACTAATGGAAAAATTACATCCCAAATTATCGATTACTAATAAAGGCTTTAGCTTAATTGAAATAGTTGCAGCACTTTTTATATTGAGCACATCAATAATTGTTTTATATAACTTAATTTTGTCCACAAATATTTCAATATTTAATTTAGATAATCACTATCATTCAAAAGAAGTTGCAAACAATCGAATAGCACTTATTCATACTATTGAAAAGCCCTCAGTTGGAAATAGTCGCACGGGATATATGAAAATGGGTGGAAAAGAATGGCAATGGGAAGAAAATTTTGAATCAACTGAAACTAAAGAACTTATCAAATATGAAATTTTAATTAAAGAAAAGGGAGTAAGAAAATACTCATATAAATCAGAAGGATTTTTGATAAATGAATAATAATAATGGTTTCACAATCATAGAGGTTTTAGTATCTTTAGTCATACTATCTATGATAGCTCTAGTCTCATCTAATATTCTAAAATCGTCTTTAGAAACAGAGCAAGAAACATCTCAGCACCTTAATTACATTAAAGAACTAAATTTAGCTTCAACGATTATAAGAAGAGATTTTAGACAAATTGTAAATGTTACTTCAAAGGATTTTTATGGCAATGAAATGTATGGGACTTTTATAAGCCCAATAAACTCTCAAAGTTTAATGTTTAACTCAAATATAAAATCTTTGTCTGATGAGGTCTCTCCAATAAAAAGAATTCGATACGAATTTGAAAATAAGACGCTTAATAGAAAACAATATTTTTCAACCAATCCTTATGATCAAGATGATTATACTAGTATTGAATTAATAGATAATATTGATGATCTTAAATTAACATTTCTTTATGAAAATGCATGGTACGAATCATGGCCAATTAGCCTAATAACATCCAAAAAAATACCTACGTTAATTAAAATCGAATTTTCGAAGCAAAATAAAGATTATTCATGGATCATTGATCCAGACATAAGTTATGCAATACAGAACTAAAGGTGTTGTTTTGATATCTGTCCTTTTGATAGTGTTGTTGCTTTCATCAATAGCAATGCTTATTGGAAACAATTACTTTGTTTCATTTAAAAGAGCTCAGTACAATGAATTTCAAACCATATCATTAAATATATTTAGAAATATTGAATCATTAGCACTTAAAAAAATAGATAACGAATTAAGGTTTAACTCAAAAGTTCATGCTAGAAACAACCCATTATTTTTAAATGATTTCTTTTTTGAATTAAACCAAGGATCTGTAAAAGCAAAAATAATTGATGCCGCAAATTGTTTTAATATTAATTCCCTAGTTCAACAATCAAAAAATGAATTTAATCCCAATAATCAGAATATTAAAGTATTTTTAAAATTAATGAGTCTCTATGAGGTTGAACCAAACTTAGCTGATGAAGCAGTTGATCAAATTATTGATTGGATAGATACCAACTCCAATCCAAGGGCATTTGGTTTAGAAGATTACTATTACTCAGGACCATTAAATAATCCAAAAGAATACACTAGCAGCAGAATGTTTCATGATCTTGCTGAGATTAAGAGCTTACCTGCTATTCAAAAAATAGGATGGAATTTATTTAAGGATAATTTTTGTGCTATGCCAGACAATCTTCTAAAACTTAATATCAATTCACTTAAAAGTGCTGATTACATGTTACTGGCCTCTATATTTGCGAATATGGAATATAAAGATGCTCAATATATAATAGATAATATTCCAGATGATGGTTTTAAAAGCACTTCAGATTTTAAACAATCCTTTCCATCATATAAGTTTGATGAGGGTATTATGCATATTGATTTTTCATCTTCTAGCTTTATGCTTTTTACAACTTTTACATATGATAGTTTTTCTGCAGATTCTAATAGTAGAATTTATTATGGAGCCAACAAAAATAGCTATATTATTTCAAGAACTTATAATGGTATCTAAATGAATCTTTATATTGCACATATTCTTACTTCTAATTGTGACGAAATTCATTTATATAATGTAACCGATAAGAACGAGCCCAAAAAAATACTAAACTCAATTAAAGAGCTGTTTTACATTAAAAATATAGAGCAGCTTTTAGTATTAATTCCAGCATCAGAAGTTACCTCATATAAATTTATAAAAAATAAATCTCTTGCTGATCAAGTTAATATTGCAAACTTTATTTCTGACATTGATATAAATCTTATAGATTCAGTCTCTGATAATGAATATGTTCTTTCAGATGAGGCTGCTTATGTTGTAGATAAAAACTTTATAACCAATCTAAATGATCAATTAAGTCATCTAAATTATAAAGTTATTATAACTCCAGAATACCTTATTAATTCATCTGAGCATTATGACTCAATAACTCAAATAGAAAATACTTTTATGTTTTCATATAAAGATAAAACCGGTTTTGCTGTTTCGGATGACAATTTAAATCAATACTTAGATATCGTATCTAATGATAAACCTGACTTTAATCCTGAGATATTCAGTACTGATGAGAATCTTAATAATAAATATAAATCTTATGAGGTAAGCAAAAAATTTGATCTACAAGATGTGAGTATAGAAAAAATTAAATTTTTACCTAATCTTTTTAAAATGAATTTAACTCTTAATTTAATCATTAAAAAGATGAATTTTACAAAAACTCAATTGGCTGCATCAATTTTGTCTCTTTTTTTAATCTCATTTACACCTTACTATTTGGTTTACAAGAATAATTATCAATCTCAAATCTATAAAGATGCAACTTTAGATATTTTTTCTTCTATCAGCAAAGACATCAAGAGAGTGGTGGCTCCAAAAAATCAAATTGATCAGATTTTAAAAAATGCACCTAAAAAACTTCAAGCTGAAACTAAACTACCTGACTTAGAATTATTTTTTAAATACGGAGAGAATTATTTTTCAGAAATTATAATTGATGCCCAAAGCTCTAATGTAAGAATAACCATAAATGAAATGCCGTCTTTACAATTTAATATTTTAAAAAGCATTTCAGAAAAATTTAATATCAAGATCTTGGATCAAAATATTGAAATTAATAATGACAAAATTAATGGATTAATAGATTTGCAATATGAAAATAATTAATTTTTATAACGATCTTCAAGAAAGAGAGAAAAAGTTACTTTTTATATCCTTTGTTTTGATTATTTCATTAGTCTTATACTTTATTTTCTCAAGTGTTTATTCTAATTACACTAGATCATCATTGAATTTAGAAAAAGCTAAATCAGATTATGAGTATGTATTAAATAAGATCCAGAGAATTCAAAATTCATATGATAAAAATGTTTTAGATAAAAATGTTATTACTAAATTGATATCTAGTAACAATTTTGAAAATAAAGTTAACAATCTACAAATTTCATCTACTGATAAATTAATTTACGTTACTTTTACTACATCAAATATTAATGATGCTGTTTCTGTTACAGAAAAGTTAATGAATGGCTCTCTAAATCAAATAAGTAATATTAGATATCAACAATCTGATAAACAAATTAATACACAACTCATTTTTAATTAATTTCTTGAGATTGTTATTTTATTTGAATATAACTCATGAAAAGTTTTAACAGCAATCGAATCTGATACTCCCCATTTAGTTGATTTAATAGTTTTTACTTTTAAAAGTTCTGCGATTTCAATATAAATTTTTAACGCTTCATCTATAACGTCAGCTCTATCATTAGCTAGATTATGCTTTTCTTTTTTTTCAGCAAGACTTAATACATTTAGTTCATCAGCAAATTGAATAAGATCATTAGTTGTCATCTTGTTTGATTCATAGATTTTTAAAAAAGATCTGATATTGCCTCCCAAACCGACTAAAAAATCCACTTTATTTTGCTTTTTCAACCAACTCTTTAATCTTTTCCATTCACTTAGATCATTTTTATTAAGCATTCCTCTAACAGCTCCAAGTTGGAATGATTGAATAATATGCTGATCATTTTGGTAAATATAGATTTCTGTACTTCCTCCGCCTACGTCTACAAATACATTTTTATTTTTTGATTGAGCCTTAGGGTGAAGACTAATTAATTTTGCTTCTTCTAATCCTGAGATTATTCTAATCGGATGTTCAATTTTATTTTCAACATATCTTCTAGCTTCCTCAGAGTTTTGAGTATCTCTAAAAGCACTTGTTGCGACTATTTCATACATTTTGATATTATTTTTTTCAAAATTCTTTTGATATTTTTTTAAAGTTTTTACTAATTCATTTAATTTATTTTTTTTCAGATAACCTTCTTCAAAGACATTTGAGCCCAATCTTATAGGCGATCTTATTCCTTCTATGAATTCAATTGATGTTGGAGTGGTCTTAAAAATTTTAGACTTTATAGCATTTGTGCCTATGTCAATTGAAGCAATTTTCATTAGGTATCATCACTATATTTACTTATTATCATAAACTGCTCATAAGTAAGATTTTCAAAAGTAACACCTTCAATAGTTGCGCTATAGTTTGAAAGACTTTTTGAATACTTTGCAGGCTTTAGTATTTTTTTATTTTCATAATTTGTTTTTATAAGAAGATATCTTAATGATGTTAGGCGTCCAATCATTTTATTGTTTGAATTTATAGATACCCATGGAGATTTATCAGTGGATGTTCTATCAAACATCTGTTCTTTATAAAGAGTAAAGGCATCCCACTTAGTAACGATTTTTTCATCATTTTTTGAGAGTTTCCAATATTTTAATTGAGAATTTTTTCTTGCGTTCATTCTTCTTTCTTGCTGATCTTTTGATAATGAGAAATAAAATTTTGTTAACTCAGTTCCGCTATTTATTAACTCAGACTCCCATTTATTTACTCTTTTCATAAATGTTCTATATTGATGCTCGTTGCAATAACCCATTATTGGTTCAGTTATTGCTCTGGTATACCAAGATCTATCAAGAAAAGAGATTTCACCTTTTTTTGGTAAAACTTTTTCCCATCTCTGAAACCAGTGTGAGGACTCCCATTTAGTTGGAATACCTAGTTGTACGTAATTAAATTTTT
>Ga0255773_10005291_pt1 | contig 10628 bp, 11 predicted proteins | sample 011ome_17_FD_179971 | JGI IMG/M metagenome (GOLD analysis project Ga0255773, IMG submission 179971) | Coastal salt marsh microbial communities from the Groves Creek Marsh, Skidaway Island, Georgia - 011502XT metaG (version 2) | ecosystem: Environmental > Aquatic > Marine > Intertidal zone >...
AATATCATCCTGATAAAAATCCTGGCGATAAGGTTGCTGAAGACAAGTTTAAAGAAGCCAGCGAAGCATACGGAATTCTTTCAGATAAAGAAAAAAAACAAAATTACGATAATTTTGGTCATGCCGCTTTTGAAAATGGTGGTGGGAGACAAGGTGGTGGTTTTGGGGGTTTTGGTGGTGCCGATTTTTCAGATATTTTTGAGGATTTTTTTGGAGATTTTAGTGGTGGTGGACGATCAAGAAATAGAAGCTCTAATAATAGGGGATCAGATCTAAGGTATGATTTGTCAATCACACTTGAAGAAGCCTACCAAGGTAAAAAGCAAGATATTAAATTTTCAACAACCGAAAAATGTAATACTTGTTCTGGCAATGGCTCTAAACCGGGACATTCCCCAGATAGATGTAGTTACTGCGGTGGAAACGGAAAAATAAGGTCTAATCAAGGCTTTTTTACAGTACAACAAACATGTCCACAATGTAATGGTAATGGAGAAGAAATTACCAATCCTTGTAATGACTGTAATGGCCAAGGAAAAAAACAAGCGTCTAAAAAAATATCTGTAACAATTCCAAAAGGTGTTGATGACGGAACAAGAATTAGATTAGCGGGCAAAGGTGAAGCTGGTAGCAGAGGTGGTTCAACAGGTGATTTATATTTATTTATTAATGTTCACTCTCATGACTTGTTTAAAAGGTCAGATGAAAACTTATTTTTTGAATTTCCAATTTCTCTTGCAGATGCTGCTTTAGGAACTACCATTGAAATTCCTACCATTGATGGAGGTAAAGCTAAAATAAAAATTCCTGATGGAACTCAAAATGGTAAGCAATTTAGATTAAAGGGTAAAGGAATGCCATATATGAGAAGAGGTGATTTTGGTGATTTATATGTTCAAGTAAAAACTGAAGTACCTGTGTACTTAAATAAAAAACAAAAAGAATTGCTAGAGCAGTTTAGGGAAATCGAAAACGATAAATCAAATCCAAGTATTAAAAAGTTTTTTCAAAAAGCAAAAGATTTCTGGAAAAACTAAAAGACTAATCTTCTAAAAAAGGTTAATATTTATTTAAATGAAAAAAATTAATTTAGCTATTTCAGGTTGTATGGGAAGAATGGGACAGCAACTAATTAAGTCATTAAAAAAAAATAAAAATTTTAAATTAGTAACACTTACAGAAAATAGTTTGGTAAATAAAAAATTTGGTGGAATTAAACCAGAGCTAAATTCTGATAGAGCATTTAAAAATATAGATGTTATTATTGATTTTACTATTCCTAATTGTACATTAGAAATACTAAAAATAGCCTCAAAACTTAAAAAAAAAGTTGTGATTGGAACAACTGGTTTTAATAAAAAACAAGAAAACCAAATCAAAAAATATTCAAAAAAAATACCTATTTTAAAGGCTGGAAATATGAGCTTGGGTGTAAATTTATTAATGTATTTAACTGAAATTGCATCAAAATCATTGAATGATGAATATTTAAGTAAGATATTTGAAGTACATCATAAACACAAAAAAGACTATCCATCTGGTACTGCGTTAATGCTTGGTAAAGGAATTGCAGATGGAAAAAACAAAAATTTGTATAATTTAATTGGTAAAACATTTTTAAATAAAAAATCTTTTCCTTATGGAAAAAAAATTAATTTTAATTCAATTAGAAAAGGTGAAATTATAGGTGAACACGAAGTGAATTTCTCAAGTGGAAAAGAAATAATTACATTAAACCATGAAGCTTTTGATAGAGCACTTTACTCAGATGGAGCTTTAACTGCTTCTAAATGGTTAATGAAAAAGAAACCAGGGTTATACTCTATGAGAGATTTGCTTAATTTTTCGTAATGAATGAAAAACAAAAAGCAAAAATTATCATTAACACTCTAAATAAAATTTATCCTAAAGCACCTGTTCCTCTTAAAAGTAAAAATACTTTTACTCTTTTAATTTCTGTACTGCTTTCTGCACAATGTACCGATGTAAACGTTAATAATGTAACAAAAGATATATATCCAAAATACTTTAAACCGGAACACTTTGTAAAATTAGGAAGAAAAAAAATAGAAAAATTAATTAAGAAAATTGGTATTTTTAGAGTTAAAGCCAAAAGTATTTATTTAATGTCAAAACAGGTTTTAAATAAACACAACGGAAAAGTGCCGAAAACATTTGAAGAATTAGAAAATTTACCAGGTGTAGGCCATAAAACAGCTAGCGTGGTAATGTCTCAGGGTTTTGGATATCCAGCTTTTGCAGTTGATACTCATATTCATAGACTTGCACAACGGTGGGGATTAACAAATGGAAAAAATGTAGTTCAAACTGAAAAAGATTTAAAACGAATATTTCCCAAGAAAACTTGGTCTAAGCTACATTTACAAATAATTTTTTATGGAAGAGAATATTGTAAAGCGAGAGATTGTTATGGTTTAACATGTAAAATATGCACTAGTTGCTACCCAAAAAGAAAAAAACCTGTTATTACCCAAAAAGCATAATATGAAAATTTTAGGAATAGGTAATGCAATAGTAGACGTCATTTGTAAAGTTGATGAAATTTTTATTAAACAGAACAATCTCACAAAGAGCACAATGAAATTATTTTTTGATGAAAATGAATTCAAAAATTTATTAAAGAATCTTAAAGTTGAAAAAACCGTTTCTGGAGGTTCTGTAGCAAATTCTATAGTAGGATTATCACAACTAGGTGACAAGGTAGGTTTTATTGGGAAAGTTTCTGATGACAACTTCGGAAAAAAATACGAAGAAGGTCTAAAAAAAGAAAACGTGGAATATTTTTACTCAAAAAAAAAGGAAGAATTGCCAACAGGCACTTGTCTAATATTAGTCACTCCAGACTCTGAAAGAACAATGTGCACTTACTTAGGAACAGCAGGAAAAATTAATGAAAATGATGTTGACTCTCATATTATTAAAAAAAGTGAAATAATATTTTTAGAGGGCTACTTATGGGATGAAGGGGAGCCAAAAAAAGCATTTGATAAAGCTATTAATAATGCAAATAAAGTGGCTATGTCACTCTCTGATCTTTTTTGTGTAGATAGGCACAAATCTCATTTTTTAAATTTAGTAAAAAACAAAATTGATATAACTTTTGCTAACGAGCAAGAAATTACCTCATTGATTGAAGCAAAAAATTTTGATGAAGTTATAACCTTTTCAAGACAACTTGATAAATTAGTAGTGATAACTCGAGGTGAAAAAGGTGCGGTTGCAATTGTAGGTGAAGAAATTTTTGAAAGTGAGGTACAAAAAAATTTAGATATTATGGACCTTACAGGCGCTGGTGATTTATTTGCTTCTGGATTTCTTCATGGGTACATTAATAAGTTATCTATAAAAGATTGTTTAAAAAAGGGTACCGAAATGTCATCAAAAATAATACAGCAGATTGGTGCTAGACTATAAAATTAACTTTTTTTTCTTTTAAAACTCCCCTTGCCTTTTTTGGGCTTAACTATTTTTGGCTTATACTTTTTAGAAAATAAATCCTTCATAATTGGGTTTTTCTTATTTAATTTGATAGCCATTTTTTTTACTAATAATGAACTCATTATCTTTAAAAATATTTAAAATTTTTTTTCTTAACCTATAAATATGCGTCTCGACAGTATGAGTTTCTATATCAGATTGATAACTCCAAACTTTTTCCTGTAACTCATCAATACTAACAGGCTTATCAGATTTTGATAAATAACTAATTGTATTAATTTCTTTTTCAGTTAACTTTAGGTTGATGTTATCTCTTATCATTTCTCTTGAATTTAGATCTATAGTATAATTTTTTACTTTTACTTGAGATTGGCTACTAAATTGTAATCTTAAAAATTCAATATTTATCTTTTCAACTAATTTAAAAATTTTTATTGGTGTTTTTTTTAAAACAAGTTGATTATCAATATCTGGATATTTTTTATTTGATATAATCAAATAATTGCTTAGATTTTTTACTTTGTCTTTAAGAGAGTTTTCATTCTCTTCAAAACTGACATTAAAATTTAAAACTAAACCAAGTTCTTCAAGGATATGATATAACGATGTTGACTTATATATTATTAAATTCTGCGTACTCACAAGAAAGAGCATATGACAATTTTAGTAAAAAATAAACACACTCTTCAAATTGATGAATTTAAGTTTAAGTGTTGTATAGGAAAAAAAGGATTCACTAGGATTAAAAAAGAGGGAGATCAAAAAACACCAAAAGGAACCTTTGGAATTGGAAATCTTTACTTCAGAAAAGACCGTAAAAAAAAACCATCTACTTTATTAAAATGCATCAAAATTAAAAAAGATATGGGTTGGTGCGATGATGTAAGTTTTCCAAAAAAATATAATAAACTTTTCAAAATAAAAAAAAAAATTAGACATGAGAGGTTAAATAGAAAAGATTATAAATATGATTTTCTAATTCCAATTAAATACAACTTTGATAAGCCAATTACTGGTAAAGGTAGTTGTATTTTTATTCATTTAACTAAAGATTTCAAACCCACAGCAGGATGTGTAGCTTTAAAGGAAAAAGATTTTTTGATTATGTTAAAATTGATCAAAAAAAATTCAAAAATTAAAATTTTTTAAGATCTTTGGCCAAAAATGCTAGATCCAATTCTAACGTATGTTGAAAAATGTTTGGACGCTTTAAGAAAATCTGACGACATACCCATACTTAACTCTGAAAAATTCAGAGATTTATTCATTCTATTCATTTCATGAAAATATTTCTCAGGATCAACATCTACTGGTGGAATGCACATTAAACCAATTAAATCTAAACCAATTTCTTTGCAATAATAAACCAACTGTCTAACATCTTTTTTATTTACACCTGATTTTTGATTTTCATCGCCAATATTAACCTGAAGAAATATCTTAATATTCTTATTTATCTTATTTTGTTCATCTGCAATTTTTTTTGCAAGTTTTTTACTATCTACTGAATGGATATAATCAAATATTTGAACAGCAAATTTCACTTTGTTTGTTTGCAATTTGCCAATCATATGTAACTTTAATTTTAAGTTTGTTTTTTTAATTTCTGTCCATTTTTCAATTGCTTCCTGAACTTTATTTTCACCATAATTAATATGACCATACTCTATAAGAGGTAAAATTTTATCAATTTTAAAAGTTTTTGATACTGCAAGAATTTTTGGATTATTATTAATGTTTAATTTGTTGAGATAAACTTTAATATTATTTTCGATGTCTATTAAATTTTTAACAGTATTATGCATATAATGAAAAAATATTACTTTATTAATAAATTTGATACAAATAATATTGATAAACAAGATAAACAAACAACTATTATTTATAGAAACTACTCATTAAAACCATTAGATCAGTCGCTTATTTTGAAAATAAAAAAATATTGTAAAAAAAAATCAGTCAATTTTTATTTATCAAATAATATTAAACTAGCAATTAAACTAGGCTTAGATGGGGCTTATATTCCAGCTTTCAATAAAAACTTAAACCATTTGGCATATTCATATAAAAAAAACTTTAAAATTATTGGATCAGCTCACAATCTTAAAGAAATCAGAGTAAAAGAAAAACAAAATGTGAGAAAAGTATTTATATCCTCTTTATTTAAAAAAAATAAAAATTTTTTAGGAATAAATAAATTTAAACTACTCTCTAAACTTACAAAAACAAAAGTTGTTGTCTTAGGTGGAATTTCAAATAAAAATAAGAAAATACTGTCTTTGTTAGACCAATCTGATTTCGCTGGAATATCTTATTTTGAACAGAAATAAAAAAAAGGCCCCTAAAAAGGGGCCCTTTTAAATATAATTTGTTTCTAAATTAAATTAGAATGCAAATGATACACTCAAACCAACGTATTCAATATCTTCGTCAGTTGCAGTAGTGTATGAGATATTTTCTGCATCTTGCATGTTAGCAGAAATAGTCATTCCACCAGCAGTGTAAGAAGCAGTTAGTTTTGTGTACTCAGCATCTGAAGTGTCTGCTGTTCCTGCGCTGTCAAGTGTTTCTTGAGCATAAGTTACAGAGATAGCATCAGACACAGTGTAAGACACTTTCCAAGCTGTAGCATCTTGGTCAGATGTAGATGTGTTACTGTCATAATCATGGTCTGAGTAAGCAACAGTGAAAGATCCCATAGCGTATGAAGCTTTGATTGATGTAGCGTCTGCATTAGCAGAAGTTCCACCAGAACCTGCACCTTGTCCGTCGTTAGACCCTTGACCATAACTTACTGATAAACCTTCAACACCAGTGTAAGTTAAAGCAAATGCAGTATCTGCTTCATCTTCACCTGTTGCAGGTGAGTATGAAACTGCTGCAGTTAAACCATCAACCATTGAAGGAAGAGTGTAGTGCATCATGTTATCACCAGCTCTTGATTCAGATAGTTTTGCAGGTGTAGCGTGTTTTGCATCAAAGTTATCCCAGATGTTTCCAGCTGCTGTGTCACCTACTGCATTTTGTGCAGAGTCTCCACCTTCACCATGGAAAGTAAGAGTTCCGAAAGTATCAGAACTTACTGTTACTGAGTGACTGTCGAAAGGTCCACCTGAGTAAGCAGCACCTGCTGTAGTAGAGTCATCATTTTGATCTAGTACAAAACTTACAGATACATTCATACCATTATCTAGTTCACCTGAACCAGTAAAAGTAAGTTGGTTACCCATTGAAAAAGCCTTAGTGCTATTCATTGCTTTTCCTGAATAGTTTTCGTAGTTAATTGCTGCGCCACCAGACACTGAAATCTCACCAGCAAAAGCTGAAGTAGAAACAAGTGAAGCTGCTAAAGCAGTCAAACCTATTTTTTTTACGTTTTTCATATTTTTCCTTTATTGTTATTGTTATTATTAATAATAAACGAAGTGTTTTTATCAATTTTTTCGTTATTTCTTATAAAAATGGACTTTTAAGCTATAAAAATTTTATAAGTGTTGCATTTTTGCATCACTATATAATGGCTATTTACTTTAATTTTTAGCAATTTCATTAATATATTGTATATATTTGTTAAATTAAGTTTTTTCTTATTATGAGATCAATAAACAACCTAAAATACATCATATTTTCAATACTAATTCTTTCCTTTTTAAATTCATGTAATGGAAAATTACCAGGTGGTGATGCTAGAAAATTTCCAGACGATCCTAAACTTAGAGTCAAAAAGAATTTAGAAGAAGGTAGGGGCTTTAGACTTTCAAACACATTAAGTGGTGGTTTAAAGTCTGGAGGTGTTTTTGAATTTGCAAGTTCAAATGAATTATGGAGAGCATCACTTGATACGATAGATTTTATGCCCTTAGCGTCTGTTAATTATAGTGGTGGTATTATAATAACTGATTGGTATTCATCAGATCAAAACGCGAATGAGAGTATCAAGATATCAATTAGGTTTTTGACAAATGAAATAAGATCAGATGCTATAGATATTAAAGTTTTTAACAGAAAATGTTCATCATTATCTAACTGTGTAATTTCAGAAAAAAAAGGAAATATCAATACTGAGTTAAAAAAGAAAATTTTGAAAACAGCCACACTTTATCAGGCAGAAAAAAAATCAAAAAATTTTAAAGAGTATAACGGTTTTAAAAAAAAATAATCTGAATTTATAAAAAATCAAATTTTCGTGGACAGATACAATTTCAAAAAAGTAGAAGAAAAATGGCAAAAAAAATGGGAAGAAAATAAAATATTTTCAACGAAAATAGATAAGAACAAAAAAAAGTTTTATTGCCTTGAAATGTTTCCATACCCATCAGGTAAAATTCATATGGGACATGTAAGAAATTATACTATCGGCGATGTTTTAGCGAGATACAAAACTTTACAAGGATTTAACGTGCTCCATCCCATGGGATGGGACTCTTTTGGTATGCCGGCTGAAAATGCTGCGAGACAAAATAAACTTGATCCAAAAACATGGACTGAAAAAAATATTTCAGTAATGAAAGATCAATTAAAAAAACTTGGTTTATCAATTGACTGGGACAAAGAAATTTCTACCTGTTCTCCAGATTATTATAAACATCAACAAGAATTTTTTTTAGAACTTTACGACAAAGGACTAGTTTATAGAAAAGAAAGCTATGTAAACTGGGACCCAATAGATAATACAGTTTTAGCTAATGAGCAAGTTATAGACGGTAAAGGATGGAGATCTGGAGCAGTTGTCGAGAGAAAAAAACTAAATCAATGGTTTTTTAAAATTACAAAATTTTCTAAAGAACTTTTAGAGAGCTTAGACAGTCTTGATGATTGGCCAAATAAAGTTAAAGTTATGCAAAAGAATTGGATTGGAAAATCTTATGGTTGTGAAATTAAATTCAAGATTCACTCAGCAAAAGAAATAAATGAAATAAAATGTTATACTACTAGACCAGATACCTTATTTGGTATGTCCTTTTTAGCGCTTTCAGTGGATCATCCAATTGCTAAATTTTATTCAAATGACCCTGAATTTATTAAATTTAAAAAAGAATGCTCTAAAACTGGCACAACAGAAGAGTCGATTGCAGCTGCTGACAAACTAGGATTTAAAACCGATTTATTGGCAATTAATCCATTAGATGAAAATATAAAAGTTCCAGTTTATTTTGCTAATTTTGTTTTAATGGATTATGGATTGGGTGCTGTATTTGGATGCCCTGCTCATGACCAAAGAGACTTGGATTTTGCAAGAAAATATAACTTAAAAGTTATACCAGTTGTTAAACCTGAGAAAGATAAGGATTTTTCAATTGATAAAAAAGCTTTTACAGAACCTGGTTATTTATTTAATTCTAAATTTTTAAATGACCTAAAAGTTCCTGAAGAATCAATTAGAAAAACTATCAGCTACTTAGAGGAAAATAATATTGGTCAAAAGAAAACTAATTATAGATTAAAAGATTGGGGTATCTCGCGTCAAAGATACTGGGGATGTCCAATTCCAATTGCATATGATGAACAAAATAATCCAGTTAAAATACCCAAAAATATGTTGCCTGTTCAACTTCCAAAAATTGATCAATTAAATTCTGCGGGAAACCCCCTTGATGATATGCCTGAATGGAAAAATATTATTATTGATGGAAAAAAATGTATAAGAGAAACAGATACACTGGATACATTTGTTGACTCATCTTGGTATTTTCTAAGATTTTGTTCACCTAAAAATAAAAGTTATGGATTTAACTTGGAAGAAGTCAATTATTGGATGCCAGTAGATCAGTATATTGGGGGCGTGGAGCATGCTATTCTTCATCTTCTATACTCAAGATTTTTTATGCAAGCATTATCATATCAAGACAATTCGTTTGATATTAAAGAGCCATTTAGTGGTTTATTTACTCAAGGAATGGTTTGTCACGAAACATATAAAGATGAAGACAATAATTGGGTTAGCCCTGATGAATTAGTTACTAGAGATGGAAAAAAATTTATAAAAGGTACAGAAAAACTAGTAAGAATTGGGCCTTCTGAGTCAATGTCAAAATCAAAAAGAAACACCATTGATCCTGAAAAAATTATAAAAAGTTATGGCGCAGATGCTGTTAGACTATTCATATTATCAGATAGTCCACCAGAAAAAGACGTTCAATGGTCAGATGAAGGAATAAATTCATCCTATAAATTTATTCAAAAGTTATGGGTCTTAAATCAAAAAATTATTCAAGAAATAGAGGCAGATCATCCATTAAATCTGAATAATGACTTAGAAAAAATAACTAATAAATTTATCAAAGAAATTACTCATAACATTGAAAATTTTTCTTATAATAAAATAATTGCCAATTTTCATGAAACTTATTCAGCTTTGAATAAAATAATTTTAAATAAATTTGATAAAAAAAAACTAGTTGAAAATTATAAAAAAATCTTAGTGGTGATTAGTCCTGTAATACCTCATTTTTCTAAGGAATGCATGGAAATGATAAATATTAAAGAAAGGTTATCATGGCCAAAAGTTAATGAAAAATTTTTATTTGAAAACAATGTCAAATTTATTATTCAATTTAACGGCAAAACAAGAAAAATTATAATTTCAGAAAAAAATATAACGGAAAATTCATTATTAACTAAAATAAAAGAAGATAATAAATTAAGTGAGTATTTAAAGAATAAAGATATAAAAAAAAAGATATTTATCCCCAATAAACTAATTAATATAATAACAAATTAAAATGATAAAAAAAAAAATATTATACATATCTCTTATATTTTTTTTTACTAGCTGTGGATTTTCACCAGTTTATTTACAAAAAACAAATGTAAATTTTTCAATTGAACAAGTTAATTTTACAGGTGACAGAGATCTGAATAATTTTTTAAAAACTAATTTAAATCAATATAGAAATAAGAAAGCAAACGATAAATTATATATTGATGCTAACAGTATTTATAAAAAGATTATTTTAAGTAAAGACGGAACTGGTCAAGTAACTAACTATCAATTAGAAGCTGAAGTAATATTTTTGGTTAAACCATTAAATAAAAAAATTATAATTACTGAAAAAAAAATTATGGATAGTATGAACGATAAATTTGACGAAGATAGATATGAAAGAACAATAAAACAAAACTTTGCTTCTTCAATTTCCAACAAACTTTCATTAAAATTAATTATTGAT
>Ga0255773_10005293_pt1 | contig 10627 bp, 11 predicted proteins | sample 011ome_17_FD_179971 | JGI IMG/M metagenome (GOLD analysis project Ga0255773, IMG submission 179971) | Coastal salt marsh microbial communities from the Groves Creek Marsh, Skidaway Island, Georgia - 011502XT metaG (version 2) | ecosystem: Environmental > Aquatic > Marine > Intertidal zone >...
AGAACTTGGGTAAGACCCTCTCTGAGAGAACTCTTAAACTGTACAAACCGGTGTCCGTGTTCACTGATCCTCGTTCCCTCGTCTCGTTTGCCTCGTTCTCGTTCCCGTATCAATGGCCACTGGTCCAGCAGCACCTCCTTCAGGAGCTGGTGCAGCGTGATCCTGAACAGCAGGTGGTGTAGCTCCCGTTCTCGTTTCCTGGCCACGTTACATTTTACCTCTTTGTTAACGTGGCCTGGTGACGGGACCAGCAGCAGGTGATACAGCTCAGGTCTCGTTTGTCGTTGACAAATCTCGCTCGTTATGTGATGACCAACTACACTGGTCCCGCATCCGCAGCTGGTGAGCTCAGGATGCAGGTGAAGCTCTCGTTTCTCGTTCTCGTTTCTGGATAAATCTCGTTCTCGTTCACTGGCCACTGGTGACGTCCCTGCAGCTACAGCTCAGGGGGTGCTGGGATCTGCTTCTCTGGTAAAGTTCTGTTTGACAAAGGACACCGAATGGGTAAAGTTTGTTAGGAAAGGAAAAGAAACATGGCAATACATTTTGACGCTCTCGATCTCGTTCGAGGGGAGAACAAAGCTCGTTCATACAACAATAAGGTTAAGGGGCTACAGCAGCAGGTAACTTCCCTTCAGGAGCTGGTGAAGGAAATGGTATCGGCATTACCAAAAGAAAAGCAAAGCTATTACGAAGAGAAAGTAAAAACCTATCTAAAATAGCTCTTGACATATATCCCATCAGGTCTTATATGTACGAAGCGAATGTGTTACCATGACAACAAAGTGCGTATAGGTGTTTGGTGGTAAGTCATTACTTAAATGGTTTGCGCAATTAAAGACCCTGCCAAAACTTTGGGTTCGCACCACATTCGTTAACCAAAGGAGAGCTACATGAGCAAAGAAAAATCAATTCAAGAAACAGTACCACACAACGATGTCGAAGAGGCCAACAAGCCTGAAGAAGGAAAAGTATATGCACTGACCGGTGGCCGGGGCACGCGCTGCATCGCCAACGGAAACACATGGAAAGAGTCAGAGGTGAAGGATGCCTAGACATTTAATAGAAAAGCAGAAGAGGTTACTAGATGAACATCGGTACGCTAAACAACCAGGGGACCTACCACAAAAAATTTGGAACAATCTCGAACAGATGAATGATTTCGAAACTATTCATTCACATGTCAGTGATTACTTATGCCGCCATTACGATCCAGAAGCTGTAGAACTGAAGGAGTGGTATCTAATGCCAAGCATCAAGGAATGCCTCGCTGAGTACGAAAAGCAGGACATAGGTTTAATTGCAGACATTGCTAAGCACGGCTGCGCAGGTGGCGTCTCGGGTATCACATACTACGCAGAAACTACTGCGTTTCACGATAACCATCAGGAGGAGATATGGCAGCTGGTCCAGGACCACGCAGATGACTCTGGCCTGAAGAACGGTGAGTTTCTACAGCACGTATCGCAAGATCCAACCTCGCTTACTGCATTGGTTAACGATCTCGTTTGGTGGGCGGTTAAAGTTCGGGCCCAGGAGCTGCACGAACTGGTACCTGCAGCTGGAGCTGAGGCGTGACCTTCGTTGTCGTTTACCTGTGCCTTCTGTTTATGTTCCCAACATTTACATTAGCTGGCACGGGGATCCTGATGCTCTCGCTCGTTGGCATACTGTGATGTCCCATCTCGGTCTCGTTTCAAGAGCTGGACGTCCCTGCGCAGAAGCCACTGCTGGTTACAGGACTGGCGCTGGGAACTCGGTGTGGTAAAGCTCGGTCTCGTTTGAAGTAATGGATAATGTGGCACATAGATTACTATGAAGTTTGGCACCTACGCAGGAGAAACTGCTGTGGTACGAAGAATGGTTAGGTTTCTACTTTAGAATGGTTCTAAAAGATAATTGTTGCATTAATATATGGGAGTTGATAAGAGATAAAGGCGACTATCTTTTTTGTAAGTTTTAGATAGCATCTAAAGAAAAACTTTCAAACCATTTAACAACAAAGGAGAAAAGTTATGGGACTAGACCAACACGCACACCTTCGTGGTCATAAAGTAGATTGGGATAAATACTATGATGATGACCAAGAAGAACAATCAAAAGTTTTCGTGTGGAGAAAACACGCAAGACTTCAACAGTTCATGGCAAAGAAGTGGGACGAACAAAATCAAAACCATGAGCATGACGGAATGCTTTCACATTTAGGATTTAATTCTGATTGTGACGCACCTGTCTATATAACTCAAGAGGTCGCCAAAGAGTTAGCCGAACAAATTCAAGAGGGTTTTAAAGATTACAAAGCCGAAGACGGATTTTTCTGGGGGCAACAGTTTCAAGAGGAGAGTGTCAAAGAGTACAAGGAACAAGATATCAAGTTCTTGAAGTTCTGTGAACAAGCAATCAACGAAAAGAAAGTCGTTGAATATTGGTGTAGTTGGTAATGGCTAAAGATAAAATTAACGAGGCGACTACTGTCGCCTCGTCTCGTTCTCGTGGTGGCAAGTTTGATAAAGATAAAACTAAACAATCTGGACAGCAGGCGCAGGACGAGTTCACCAATATGATTAAAAAAATGTTTAGTGTAATAGATAAACAACTAGATGTTGAACCACAAGGAATAAGAATAAATGCTAATACCCTTAATAATATCATTGATAAAAAAAATAAAAAAAAGTTAAATTAACTATTGCATAAGATGAAATAAGATATAAAAGAATAGAGCAAACATAAGTTTGTATAACTTAACAAAGAGGTAAAAATGCAAACAGCAAAAAAGCTAAAGCAAGACGAAAAAAAAGTAGTCCTAGCTTATGCATCACTAAAGCTAAAAGCAAATAGACTTAACAAAGAGTTAGACAGTATGAAAGAACACATTGTTAATCTATTTGAGAGAACAAACCAAAACTTAATTATTGTTCAAGATGAGCATGGAAATAGTTTTGGTCTTCAAAAGATTAACAGAGTTAGAAAATCTTTTGACAAAGATAAATTTAAATTAGCACATTTAGATTTATGGAATGCACACCAAAAGCAAATTGCTTATTGTGAGTATAAGGCTATTGGCGAGGTATCAAATGCCCAATAATGATTTGATTAACATAGCTAATGTATTGAGTGAGAAGTTAAACTCTAATGCACCTACTTCACTTGCTGACATGGTGGTGGACAATGGACAGAAAAAACAACTCAACTATGAAATCATGTTCCAACTATTAATGGGCGAATGTGAAAAGCATATACTTGAGAATGTTGGCAACCCTGTTGTAGATGAGTTCAAAGACAATGTACTTAAAAAGTTTAGTACACTTGTCCAAGCTATACACAACACAGAATAATTAACACTTACCAATGGCGCGTTATACTACGCGCCATTGGTGTATCTAGCCTGTACCTACTACAAGGCTCATATCATTTACAAAACTACTTTTAATTTTTATGCCATCAGGGTTCGCGTTGCTGGGGCTAGGTTTTTTGGCGAAAGAGGTTTACAAAGCATAATACATTCATATACTAGGGTCCCAAACGGTATGAATATAGAAAACCTTACAGAAGAAGAAATAAAAGATATTATTCTTAAAAAACAATTAGAGTGGATCAAGTTATGCCAAGATGATTTTTTAGTTTTCGTTGAGGCAATGTGGGAAGATTTTATTTGTAGGAAGGACCCAAAGAATAAGGGGCACCATCAGATTATTGCTGAAGCTTTTCATCAAATAGCAGATGGTGATGCTAAGAGGCTCATCATCAATATGCCTCCTAGACATACTAAATCAGAATTTGCATCTTATTTATTCCCTGCTTGGTATATCGGAAAGTATCCAAAGAAAAAAATTATGCAGGTTTCACACAACGCTGAACTTGCTTCAAGGTTCGGTAGCAAGGTTCGTAACTTAATGGCTACCAAGGAGTATAAAGAAATTTTTGGAAATGTTACTTTAAGAGAAGACAGTAAAGCAAAAGGCAGGTGGGAAACCAATCATGGTGGTGAATACTTTGCAGCGGGTGTTGGCGGATCTATCACAGGTCGAGGGGCCGATTTGCTTATTATCGATGATCCACATACTGAACAAGACTCAATGTCTGATTCAGCTATGGAACGTGCTTACGAATGGTACAGTTCAGGACCCAGACAACGTTTACAACCAGGAGGTAGGATCCTTGTTGTAATGACTCGTTGGGCTACCGATGATTTAACAGGAAGGCTCATCAGAGCACAGTCTGGTGTTAAATCAGATCAATGGAAAGTAATTTCATTTCCTGCAATTTTAGAAGACGATAAACCTGTATGGCCTGAGTATTGGTCGAAAGAAGACCTAGACGGTGTCAAAGCTTCTATCTCCGTTAAGAACTGGAACGCACAGTATATGCAGGACCCAACCTCAGAAGAAGGTGCAATCATTAAAAGGGAATGGTGGCAAGACTGGGATAGGGACCATCTTCCAAAACTGCTACACGTGATACAATCTTATGATACTGCATTTTCTAAAAAAGAATCTGCTGACTACTCTGCTATTACCACCTGGGGTATCTTTGAACCGGTAGACGGTTACGAAAAAGCAATAATACTTTTAGATGCTATGAAGGGTAGGTATGACTTTCCAGATCTTAAGAATGTTGCATTAGAGCAATATCGATACTGGGAACCGGAAACCGTAATTGTAGAGGCTAAAGCTTCAGGACAACCCCTAATACATGAACTAAGACGTGCAGGAATCCCTGTAATAGATTTTGTACCATCAAGAGGACGAGACAAGCATACTAGAATAAATAGCTGTTCACCTGTGTTTGAGTCTGGTATGGTATTTGCACCTTTAGACGAACACTGGGCACAGGAGGTAATTGAGGAATGTGCAGCGTTTCCTAATGGACAATACGATGACTATGTTGATTCTATGACCCAAGCTGTGTTAAGATATCGACAAGGTGGATTTGTTTCAACATATTCTGATGACTGGGATGATCCTCCAATGAAATTAGAAAAAGAGTATAAATATTATTAGGAGATTCAATGAGTCCAAAACAAAAAAAATTAGCTGCAAAAGCTCCACCACCAAATAAATTAGACGAAAAAGATTTTAAAGTTTTAAGAGAAGAAAAAGCAAAAGGCAGAGGCATGGGTCTTCAAGACGAGAAGGTTCAACCAGGTAAAGTTATGAAAGCTAACTTAGGTTTAATGTTTATGAAAAAAGCAAAAGACAAAGGTGCTAAAGGTGCTGAGTTTTTATCTCCACTTGCAATGCTTAAAAGAGTTTCAGGTAGAAAAGCAGGTGGTGTTATGAAAGCTAGAGTTGGTAAATCAATTAAGACTGGAAAAATTTCTGATATGTCTTTTGACGAAAAAATGAAAAGAGTTGAAAGAGGTCAAATAGATAAGAAGACTGGTAGATTTACATCTATGAATGCTATGAGAGATGCAAAAGGATTTCAAAAAGGTGAGACTGCTTCTGACTTTAATAAAAGAAGAATGAAATTAGAAAGAGCTGCAAAAGTAGCTAAATCAACAAGGCTTGGTAAAATATTACTACCTGTAGTTGGAGCAGCAGTTGCTGCAAAAACATATTTAAATTCTAAAATGAATAAGAAAAAAAATGTTAAGAAAAAAATGGGTGGTGGCATGATGCAAAAGCCTATAGGTTATAAATCAGGAATGGGACCTGCGGGTGCTGGTGGTTCTATGGCAGGTAGACCTGGCGGAAGAAGACCAATGCAACAAGGACCTAAAGGTGGAATTGGATCTTTACCAAAAAAAAGAAACAGTGATGATTTAGTTGTTATATTTTCTACTAAGGACGGAACTAAACAAATAAAAAGAAGTGACTTAGATAATATGTCTGCTCCTGAGAAAAAAATGGGTGGTGGCATGATGAAGAAATATTCTAAAGGTGGTGGAGCTGACTCTGGAAGAATTGGAGAAATGAAAAGTAGACTTGGTGTAGCTATGAACAAAGCTAAACGATTAAGATCTACAGACAGACTTACTGAAAGAGATATTGAAAAAGCTAAATCATTAGTTAAAGGTAAAATGGGTGGTGGCATGATTGCTCCAAGTCAAAGACCAGGATATTCAAAAGGTACTATGGTCAAAGCTAGAGGCTGCAAACTAGGTAGAACAAGACCTACTAAAATCACATAGGAGGGACAATGTCCCTGAAGGCATTACTTAGAGCTGGTAAAGAATTACTTAAGGCGAAGAAGCCTTCAGCAACACCGACTACCGGACAACAGCAAAGACAAATTACTTACACACCTAAACCCTCACAGGCACAGGCTAGTGAGTTAGTTGAACAAGAATTAAAAAACCCACCAGTAGTTTTAAAGAAAACAAAACCCCTGCAGATGGGTGATGACTTAGCACCTGCTTTTGGTTCATCAACATACGACTGGGCTATGAGAATGGGTAGATCAAAATACACTGCTGATGAATGGCTAGATCATTTAACATCAACTAGAAAAGTAAACTTTAAAATATTTGGTAAGCCTGCACAGAAAACTGTCCGTGAACAAAAAAGATTTAAATACGATTCAGGGCCCTTTGCCGGTAAAGAAGTTAGTGTATCCAAAGAAGAATTATTCGATTCCAATTTAGCAATATTCAATGAAGCAGGAGACCTAACAGGTGGCCTGTTATATGCAGCAAAGAAATTTGGTTTGAAGTTAGATGCTAATGAAGTAGGTGCAATGTTAAAATTAAATCCTATCAATAGGTTAAAACCAATTGAACTTGGAGTTAACAAAGCTGCACAAGAAGCATTTGATGTAGCAGCAAAGAATGCAAGAAATACAGTAAGAGATTTACAAGTTAAATACAAAGACAACGATGCTCTTAAATATGAGTTAGATCAGTTGCAATATTATTTAAAAGCAGATAGCGGTGTTCCAAGTAGATCAGCGTTAAGAGATTTAAATGAATCATTAAAAAATTTTACAAACTCTGGGTTAGTACCTGTAGATGAAAAGAAAGCATTGAACAAAGTTATTGGTGAAATAAATAATAAAGTTGGACCAATGCAGGCTACCAAAACTAAATACGGAACAGAAACTAATTACACTTTACAAGGAGGTAAAGATTATAGAGAGACTATCTTTACACTTCCAGAGGACATTCCAACTAACGCATCTCTTAGAAACCAAGGTGGTCACTTTACTGATGTGATTGGAGATACAAATAATATTTATCATATTAGATACGATACAAGGTTCACTCCAGATGGTAAAAAGGTATTTATGATTAATGAAATACAATCTGATGTAAATCAGAGTATTGCAAAAAGTTTGACTAAAGCCCAGCAACTGTCAGGCGAGAAAAGACTTAATCCCTTTAATGCAGATATAGAATTAAATTTACTTGTTAGCCAACGTGGTAAGATGCTTAAAGATTTAGATGATGCAGTTGCAAACAATGAGTTTGGTAGAGTCAATTCTATTAGCGCATCTATGAAAGATATTAATACAAAACTAAAAAGAATTTCATCTCAAAGAGATTATAATTCTAATCAAAAAGATTACTTTCCAATGGTTGAAGCAGATTCTTATGGAGACCATGCAATTAAATATTTGATGCAGAAGGCTGCACGTGAGAATGTTGATTACGTTGCCGTTGCCCCGTTTGACAAAGTAAGTTTTAGACAAGGATACAAAGCGGGTAATGAAAGATTTTACGGTTATGCAAATGGTAAAGGTATAGGTAAAAAAGGAAAAGCAGTTATTCCAGATGTAATGGCTAGAAATGCAAGATTTTATGGATCAAAAGCAGGGCCTACAAAAATATCTTTATCGGATCCAACAAAGCCATACAAATCTGTTAGTAGTGATACTTTTAAATATCCAAAAGATCATCCATTAAAAGGAAAAGAAATTAAAAGCACCTATCACAACAGCGCTGGTATGAATCCTGAAAAAGGAACTAAGAATATTCCAGAGGGGGATCCACGCTTGTATTTTGATGCATATGCTATTAAAGTGAATCCGTTAATGAGAAATACACAAAAAACTTACAAGTCTAAAGGTGGACTTGTAGTGGATATATTTAAACCAATAAGGTACAATTAATCATGGCAGTAGAAAAAGTAACAGAAGAATTTGCAGAAGAAGTAGTAGAGCAACCCGAGGGTCTTCCACCAGTTGAGGTAGAAGTTGAGGGTGAAGAAACTGTTGAAGAGGAAAGACCTCAAGACGATTTCAATGCAAACTTAGCTGAAAGCATGGATGAGAGAGATCTCAAAGACATGGCCATGGAGCTTATTGAAGAATACAAAAAAGATAAAACTTCTCGAAAAGAATGGGAAGACGCTTACATTAAAGGTTTAGATTTATTAGGAACTAAGTACCAAGAAGTAACTAAACCATTTAAAGGAGCTTCCGGTGTCACGCATCCTTTATTAGCTGAGTCTGTTACACAATTCCAAGCACAAGCATACAAAGAGTTAGTGCCATCTGATGGGCCTGTACGAACACAGGTTGTTGGCTTACAGACACCGGCTACCGAACAACAAGCAGATAGAGTTAAAGATTATATGAATTACCTTCTAATGGAGGAGATGGAAGATTATACAACTGACATGGATCAAATGTTATTTTATCTACCACTATCAGGATCTACTTTTAAAAAAGTTTACTATGATGCATTGTTAGATAGACCTGTATCTAAATTTATTCCAGCAGAAGACTTAGTAGTTCCCTACTACGCATCTGATTTAAAAGATTGTGAAAGAATAACTCACGTAATTAAAATGACACAGAATGATGTCACAAAAAAAATGGCTGCAGGATTTTATAGAGATATAGAATTAATTGACAGTAACTCAGAACCAGATTCAGTACAGAAAAAATTAAATGAACTTGAAGGTGTAAAAGGTAATGGTTCAGATTATTTAAATACAATTCTTGAAATGCATGTAGATTTAAATCTAGATGACTATGAAGATTTTGATGACAAAGCTAAAAAAATAAAAATTCCATACATCGTTACAATTGATGAAGGTAGTGGAGAGGTTTTATCTATTTATAGAAATTACAAACCCGGTGATTTAAGTTATTCTAGAGTTGAATACTTTGTTCATTACAAATTTTTACCAGGATTAGGTTTTTATGGTTTTGGTTTAACACATATGATCGGTGGTTTATCACAAGCTGCAACTCAATCGTTAAGACAATTGATTGATGCAGGTACTTTAAAAAATTTACCAGCAGGATTTAAGTCACGTGGTATTAGAGTTAGAGATGATGACCAACCAATTCAACCAGGAGAGTTCAGAGATGTGGATGCGCCTGGCGGAAATATTAGAGATCAGTTTTTTAATTTACCATTTACAGAACCATCACCAACTTTATACAACCTGATGGGCTTTGTTGTTCAAGCAGGACAAAAATTTGCAGCGATTACAGATACTGCAGTTGGTAATGACACTCAAAATAGAGCAGTTGGTACTACAATGGCGCTGATGGAGAGAGGATCACGTGTTATGAGTGGTGTTCACAAGCGTTGTTACTACGCAATGAGGCTTGAATTTAAAATTTTAGCTAGAATTTGTGGTGAATCACTACCACCAGAGTATCCATACGATGTATACGGTGGCCCTAGACAGATTAAACAAGCAGATTTTGACAACAGAGTCGATATTTTACCTGTTGCAGACCCAAATATCATGTCAATGGCACAAAGAGTGACGTTAGCACAGGCACAATTGCAAATTGCACAGTCAAATCCACAAATGCACAACTTACATGAAGCATATAGACGTGTTTACGAAGCACTTGGTACTAAAACTATCGATCAAATTCTTAAACCACCACCAAAACAGCCGGAACCTTTAGATCCTGCAAAAGAAAATGCACGTTCATTGCAAATGAAGTTGCTTACAGCGTTTGAATTCCAAGATCATGATGCTCATTTAGCTGCACACATGGCATTTATGCAATCTAGAATGGTTCAAATAAATCCACAGGTGTATGCGTTGCTACAATCACATATTTCAGACCACGTTTCATTCAAAGCTAAAGCACAAGTCAAAGCTATGATCATGCAGAATCCAGAAATGGCACAAATGGCTCAACAAGATCCTCAACAATTTGAAATTATGTTTGAAGCCGAGGTTGCAAAGGTTGCAGCACAGATAACACAAGAGTTAGTTCAAAGCGAACAAGCATCACAAAACAAAGAAGACCCATTAATTAAAATTAAACAACAAGAAATTGATTTAAGAGCTATGGATCTTCAAAGAAAAGCAGAAGAAACTAAATTTAGAGCTGATCAAGAAAATATGAGAGCTGCACAACGTTTAGAATACGAATACGATAAGTTAGCTCAACAAGATGAACAATCTGACGAACGTTTAGAAGTTGCTAGGGAGAAGATACAATCAAAATGAGAAAAGGATTAAGTGGAGGAGTTAGATCTGGGCCACCGCCTAAGAGAGGACCAAATCCACAAGGAATCAAACTCAAACATGCTAAAAAACTCCTACGAAAAGCTGTCCGAAAAAAATAAATTAATATTCTTAGCCGGTCTTTTTGATGGTGAAGGAAGTTTTGGTATCTGGGGTAAAGGTCAAGGTAGAAAAACGTTTCAATGTGGTATTGAGATGTGTGATAAAGATATTCTTGATAGATTTTCTGATTTTTTTGGTGG
>Ga0255773_10005296_pt1 | contig 10625 bp, 8 predicted proteins | sample 011ome_17_FD_179971 | JGI IMG/M metagenome (GOLD analysis project Ga0255773, IMG submission 179971) | Coastal salt marsh microbial communities from the Groves Creek Marsh, Skidaway Island, Georgia - 011502XT metaG (version 2) | ecosystem: Environmental > Aquatic > Marine > Intertidal zone > Salt...
CTCGCTTCTTTGCGGAAGAGAACGACGCGAACCCGGTCGTTCGCTCTCGTTTCGCGCGGGGAGAAATGAAGGATTTTATACAATTAAAAGTTTTCCAATCAGCGTTCGCCATACAACGGAACGCGCTTTGAATACTACTCACGCGAATGAGTGGTGGTGTCACTGCGCCGAGCGAGCGCGGTGAGGAAACGCAGAGACGCAAAAAGACAGCGACCGAATGTGAAAACCTCGGATGGCTCGCGTCTGGTTCGTGCCTCCCCAGGAAACGGAAACCGATCGAAAATATCACCCACGCCTCGCTCGTGTTCTTAGAAGCGGAGAAGGCGAAATTGAAATCGGAAACCGCGTTTCGTCAACCTTCTTCCTCTTCGGCGACGACGACAGGAACGACGAAAAGAGGAAAAAGACCAACAACGAAAACGCGAATAATTTCAAACGCGACGCGCGAATTGTTGAAAGAGAATAAAGGCGTTCGCGAACGGAATGGAAAAGACGTCAGAGACGAGGAGAGAGAGAAAACGACGTTGGAGACGAAAGCGAGTTTGTACGAAAAGTTGTCGAAAGACGACGATTTGGGAGGAACGACGACGATGAAAATACCGAAAGACGGATTCGAGTGCATGGATTTCAAACGGAAACGACTGGAGGAAAAGGAAAAGGAGGAGTACGAGTACGATTTTGGGAGCGCGTACGAAAGACGCAGATACGCGGGAAGAGAGGACGAAGACGAAGACGAAGACGAAGAGCGAGAACGGAACGAATTTCGGGAGCAACGGCGAAGAGAGGACGAAGAAAGGGAAGCGCGAGAATTTAGAGACGAGGAGATGCGAGAGAAAGAGCGACGGTTGGTTGAAGACGTGGCGAGAGAGACGGAAGCGGCGAGGCGAGAGAGGGAAGAGGCGAAGATGGAAACCGTCGAAGCGAGAGAGAAGCTGAAGAGGAAATTCATCGAAGAAAAGATTGCGCAGTTGAAGGAGAAGAAGCGATTGGAGAAAGAGGAGAAAAAGAAGAAGGTAAAGACAAAAGAGGCGAAGTAGTTATTAGAGAATTTGTAGTTAGAGATGCTTTATATAGTTTTATTCGTTGCTGTATATTAAGAAAGATTTGATATCTCTCGTGCGCGCGCACCTCACAGTCATCATTCGTCATCATCGCTCGAACTCGCCGCGGTGAACGCCTTCGGCGACGCACTCTTCTGCATCTTTTTCAAGTTACTTTTGGGCCTAGTGTTGTTCGTATTACTATCAGAGCTACTCTTTTTCTTCAAAGTCTTCTTCTCTTTCTTCTTCTTCTTCTTCTTTAACTTCTTCCGTTCCTCGTCCGAGTCGCTCTCAATCTCCACGTCGCTCTCTTCCTCCTCTTCCTCCTCTTCCTCGCTCTCTGACGCGTCCAAACCTTTATAACTCACCTGCGTCCTCGTGTTCCTTCGTCTCCCACCTTCGATAATATTCGACGCGTCGATATCCTCCAGATCTTTTTCCCGTTCGATGTCCTCCTTGACTTTCGCCAACTCTCGCGCCGTCGCGCGAATATCCAACGCGCGTTCCCCGAGCAACTTCTCCAACGCATCCTCTCGCTCCAAATTCGTTTTAAACTTCATGAACACGTGCGTCGCTTTCGTAATTCCGGCATCTTTGCACAGTTTGCGAAGTTTCGAAACTTTCGCGTTCGGCGTTTCCGTTTCCGTCTTCCTCTCGCGAGTTGGTTCCTTCTCTGACTTCTTTCGCTTCCTTTTTACCAACACCTTTGCCTCGTCGTCTTCGTCGTCGTCGTCCTCCGAATACTCGTCCTCGTCCGACTCCTCCTCCGAATTGTCCTCCTCCTCGAGCGTTCCACGTTCAATCACTTCGAGGAGCAGTTTCCCGATGGTCTCTTTCACCGTCGGTTCGTCCAACCGTCGTTTGCTCAGGCGTAAATCCGTTTCGAGAAGTCTCCGGAAGGATTTCTCCCCGAGCTCGTTTTGCTTCTCGACGATGAATTTTCTCCGCGATTGGATGGCTCGTTTGACTCGTTCTGCGAGCGATGCGGCGTTGGTGGTGTTGTTCTCGCGCATGATGCGTATTCGTGTCGTGTGCGACCTCTTTCGCTTCCTTTTTCTGCAAAAAGCGTATCTTTTCTCCGGGAAAAGTGTTGACACGGCGGCACTTTCTGCGCTGCGTTGAAACGCGGAAAAGAAGGCACGCGAAGGAGAAGGAAACAATACTCGAGTCTCGGAATATGAACAACGCGACGACGACGTTGCTCTCGTTTCCCGAGTTCATCTCGAGATGTGCGTTCGTGAACGCATCGACCGCAAAGACGACGACGGTTTCGTCGTTGGATGAGATTGACTTTTCACGCGCGGTGGCGACGCCGAGCGACTTATACGGCGCGTATTTAGGTTTGATGCGATCAGGTTTATGGTTGGAGTGCACGCCGACGTGCGAAATGTTTACTGTCGGCGACGAAAGGGAGGAGGAGGAGGAGGAAGGAGGAAAAGGAAAGCGCAGACGAGAAGAACAACACCAACGACCGCCTTTGTTGTGTTTGATGTGCGAACCGAATCCGAAACCGGAGGAAACGAAGAAGAGAAACACAAAGAATAACACAACAACGAGGAACAAGAGGGACGGAAACGTCGGCAACGGCGCGAAGCGAAGAGCGAGAGCGAAGACGAAAGCGTACGCGTTCGCGCTGAACAGAGGCGTCGTCGACGAGACGTTTTTAGAGGCGGTGGCGAACGGAGATGGTTTGGAGAGGTTAGCGGATCCTTCTTTGAAAGAGCAGCCGGAGGCGAAGGAGAAGGCGGGTTTGACAGCTTTGGCGATGGAAGAGGAGGAAGGCACCGCCGCGGAACTGCCTTTGAAAGAAGACGAGAAAGAAAACGAACGAAACCATCGACGAAACATCGAGGAAAATGTAAAAGAAGAAGGAAAAGAAGAAGAACAAACCGCACCCTACGAATCCATCATCGTCGTCACCATCGACTCGGACGGCACCACCACGGCAATGCGCGTCTCTCGAGGTTTCGTCGAGCCCGAAGAGCTCCGCCGCAAAGAAGAAAACGACGACGACGAAGAAAACGACCTCGACGCGTCGGGCGACGACGACGACGACGAAGAAGAAAACGGCTTCCTCGGCGGAGGAGGAGGAGAAGCGAAGAACCCACCCAAAGGGAAGAAGAAGAATAATAAGACAAAGAAAAGCATCCCCGCCGGCGCTTTAGCCTTTAGCAGTAGCGACGACGACGACGATTTAGACGACGAGTATAGCGAATAGAGAGTCGAAGCGTAAAGTTCAGAGGCAACCCAACTAAACCCTACACCCTAACACAAAGACCTCCGAAAGAAAGCAAAGAGAAATTTCTCCACTTTTAGACAAAACCACAACTCGTGAAACGCATAGAGACAGAATGGGTGCCGACGACGTCGTCACGAGAGAATACACCATCAACTTGGGCAAAGCGACGCACGGAGTGACTTTCAAGAAGAGAGCTCCGCGCGCGGTGAAAGCGGTACGTGCTCGTTCGGCGTGATTTCCGAAAATGCATTTTTCTTCTACGCGCAAATTTGCTCCTTTTGTTTTTCCTTTAGACGCGTAAATTTTTGCGTAAAAACAGACTTGAAATCTCGAAAAATGGATCCTGTTGCGACTTGCGAGAGACGCGCGAAACGCGCGAAACGTACACGCGGTGTATTTATTTGCGCGTTTGTCGCGTATTTGCGCGTGGTGCGCGTTCGTTCGTGCTCTTCGGCGACGCGACCGAGAGAGAGAGATGAGGGAAAATTGTGTTCCGGTGCAAGACCCCAAAACACCCTAAACAAAAACTGACTCAAAACTCCCTTCACCTCTTGTATTAACCAAACACAGATCAAAACGTTCGCGCAAAAGATGATGAAAACGTCCGACGTCCGCGTGGACGTGAAATTAAACAAAGCCGTTTGGTCCAAAGGCATTCGCAACGTCCCGAAGCGCATTCGCGTCCAAATCTCTCGACGAAGAAACGACAACGAAGACGCCGACGAGGAGATGTACTCGTACGTGACGGTGTGCGAAGACGTCCAGAAAGGGGATTTCAAAGGGTTGGGGACGAAAGTGATCACCGAATAATGTAGAGAGAGAGAGAGAGAGACTTACCTTTTTAGCCTAGCACCGACTGTTATGCACTCGTCGTATAGCGAATATATATACCATATGTACCATCGCTCGCGTCTTTTCTCGCTTCACACACCTGCGTTTTACTTCACAAATTCTCACCCCTCCCGACGACGACAAAAACGCGAAAAGAACAAAAACACCTTTGGAAATCGCGTCACCCCATTCCTCGAGAGATGGCGGTGACGCCAAAAGCGAACCTCAAAACGTCGTCATCAGCTTTCGGGTGGTCGTCTTTCTTTCATCATCCTCCTTCGCGGGGAAAGAAGAGAACCAATTTTCGCATTTTCGTCGTCGTTCTGTGCCTCGTCTTTCTCGTCGGCGTCTGCCTCAAAACCACCTCAAACTCCTCGGGGAAGAAGACAGTCACGTTCAGAGTAAGGATTCGACGTAAACTCGGCGGCTTTCTCTCTGAAACGACGATTTCGAAGACGAAGAAAAATGTTTTGGACGAGGTGAAGCACTTTGCTCAGTTTCATCAACACACGACGTTTCAGGAGGAGGAGGAGGAAAACCACGGGAACGAAAGAAGAAGAGAGGAAGAAGGCGAACACGAACGAGAAGCGGTGATTGCGCACGATTTACCGCAGTCGACGGTGGACGCGCATTTAGATGAGACGGAGGAGGAGAATAGGAGTAGCGGTAGCGAGACGACGACGACGACGACGACGACGACGAGCGCGGAACGTAACGAGGATCCGGTCGCGACGATAACCGCGGCGACGGGGAATAAGCCGCATCTCGCCCGAGGATGGCTCGTTTCGAAGCTTCCATTCGATGTGGACCAACCAGGGAGCGAGAGGACGGCTTTGGAGGCGAATTTTAACGGATCGGTTCCTTTGTTGACGCACCGAGGGATATTTAAGTACGATCCGACGCCGAGAGTGGACGGGATGAACTATTATAGAAGAGTGTACGCGGTGACGCAAGTCGGCATGGCGCAGGATTTGCCGAATTGGAAGAGCGTTGGAGAGGCGGATATGGAGGCGACGGCAAATAGTAGAAGACGGAGGAGGTTGTTGAGACATAGAAATAGCGGGGGGGGCGAAGGCGCGGCGGATGCGGATGTGGAAGCCTTAGCGGCTGAAGCCGAGACGGTGATTGACGAAAGCGACGACGTTGGATTCGGACTTGGTGGTGATAGTAGCGATAACTTGCAGCAGCAGCAACAACAACAGCAACACATGAAAATTGAAACCGCCGGCGCTGGTTTGGAAGAAGCGTTGCGCTCAAAACCGCCCGGAACGCGTGGTTTAACATTTCGCATCACAAAACACCTCTACGACGCGTTACCACCTCGCGATCCGTCGTGGCGGTACAAGACGTGTGCAGTTGTCGGTAACGGTGGAGCTTTACTCACCTCGAGACATGGGAAAGATATCGACGCGCACGATGCGGTTTTACGAATGAACAACGCCCCGGTTGGCGGTCGATTTACCGATTACGTCGGCTCGAAGACGACGTTTAACATGATCAATTTTCACTGGGCGCGAGAAATCACGCAAAGAACGCCGGTTGTAGAAACCGACGCGTTCTTAGTCATGTATGAGTCCGTGTTGCACACGTTGAGAAATCAATTGTACCCGAAACTCCTCCGGATGCAAGCGCAAGGACAGCTTCCAGTTGTCCCGGTGTTGACCTCGCCGGATTTCACCGTAAAAGGCTACGGTATTTGGTTGCAGCTGAAAGACGTCCTCGAACAACGACGCGCGGCGGAACGCCGCGAAAAAAATGAAAAGTTGGTCAAGGAAGGTAAAGCAGTCGAGCAGCTGAAACATCCAGGTGCGTACAAGCGCAAACCAATGTCTGGTTTCTTTGCCATGTTGTTCATGCTGAATCTGTGCGACTCGGTGGACATGTACGGGTTCTCGAATTGGCGTCCGAGTCGAAGTAAGATTCCGTACCACTACTTTGATAAAGTCAAAGGGACGACGGCTGTGCACTCGTTTGATTTATCCATGGAAGTGTTTATGGAAATTGCCAAAGCGCACGACGTGAACATGATTGACTCCGAAGGGAAGAGTACGAAACTTCGAGATGATAAATTAAAATTTTAGCGCTTAACATTCTAGATAATACTACCAGCAGTACAAATTGCATATAGAAATACATCAGACATACGTTCTAACGGAATGCATATTCGCAAATCTTGACGATTATTTCGCCTTCGTCCTCTTGACACGGATTCCGAACTGCTAACAGCGTATCTTTCCTCTTTACGTCTTTCACGCCGCTCTTCTCTCGTATGATTTTGAGAAACTTCTCGTGGTTTTGCGGGAATCGCGACGGCGGATCGGCAAGGAGAAACGTAAACGGCGATGACGTGGCGCCGTGTTGTTGTCGTCTCGACAAGGCTTTAAATACGATCGATGCCACGGCTTCGACGGCTTCTTCGCAATACAAACAATCGCACGCGATGACGACGTCGTACGCAAAATCATCCTGCTCTTTGACGAGATACTCATCCAACTTGAACCAATCCATAATCTTCGCCTCGATGCATTCACACTTTCGGCTACTTCTACTACGCCTATCGACTACACCTTCTAACAAACCTACATCCATCTGCGCCAACCCGTCTACGACGCTCGCGTCTTCATCCAGCGCTTTCGTCACCGAGCCAAATCCATTCGCAACCGCACTCGCCGCCGCGCAATAACACGCGAACGGCTCTCTATCCGTCATGGTCACTTTCATCGCTCCTTCCATCGCACACAAAACACCCGTTAACCCGACGCCGCAACCTAACTCTAACACTCGCTTCCCTCGCACTAACGAGCCGCCGCTCTCGTCCGAAACCAAGTATTCGTTCAACGCGATCCCGCCGTGCCACACATCCGCCCAGTGCGGATCCTCGTCCGGTTTTCCCAAAGCAGAGAATACGTTCGCCACTAATTCTTCTGACTCTGGGAGGATGACGGACATCTCGATTCCAACATTCTCGTCAACATTCTCGTCGTCGTCATCTGACGTATTTCGTTCTCTTTTGGTTCCCAACTCCCCTCCTGAAAGGCTTTTGGTACTGCCACCGTTAAAACAAAACGAAAGTTGCGCTCGAAACAAATCCAGAGGGTAATGGTCCGAACACGCGTGCTCGAGCTTTAAATTCGTCCGTTCGTATCTGCCCGGGGTCGATCGATGGCGCAGATAATCATGATGTTTGTCTTCTTCTCCTCCTCCTCCTTCCGAATTGGAAATGGATAAAAAACGCGGGGAACGCCCCCGAAGAGAAAGAGGAAGACGAGGAGGAAGATGGAAACGAAACGAAGAGGCGGAGGCGGTGGTGGAGAACATCTCGCGTATTCTTTTATTTTTACGAGCTTCTTCGGTAACGATGCATTGTTTTATTGATCGTCGTCGTCGTGTTATTCGTGTTCGTGTTATGTTGTAAAGAGTTTTTCAATTAAATATTCCTCCTCTTTGGTTGTATCTCTCCGAGAGAAAAAGAATCAAGTTTTCACCCGCGTTCTCTCTCTCTCTTAACTTAGTCTCGCAATCAATGAAGTTCTGCTTCCCACTCCTCGAGTTCCATTTCATCTTGTTCTTGCTGTTGTTGTTGCGCGGCGGCGATCGCGGCGGCGGCTTGTTGTTGTTGCAACATTTGCATGTGTCCTCCCGGGGCGGGACCGCCGCCATTTGCGCCTGGACCGCCTCCTAAACCGCCCCCTGGACCACCGCCCAAGATGTGGTGGAAATGGTGGTGGTGTGGGTGGTGATGATGCGTCGCCGTCGGTTCCGGCGCTTGCGTCGGGCACCCGTTTTCCACGGCGTACTCGTAGACGTCGCGGTGACCGTGCTTCATGGCCATCTTGCACGTGCGGTAATCCCAGTTGACGCCTTGCGATCGTAAGAAAATCAAGCACTGCAACTGTCCATACTCTGCCGCTTCGCTCATGGTCGTCTCGTTCGCCATGCAACCGTTCGCCATCGCCCATTTCAACATTTCCAAGTGGCCGCTTTGACACGCGCCTCGCGAAGTTCCGATGTTCCACGGACATTCTCTTTGCCTGCACCACTTCAACATCTCAAAGTTCCCTTCCGCGGCCGCCGCGCTCGTCGTGTTGTGATCCCACGGCACCTTCTTCTTCTCTCTCAAAAACTTCAACACTTCCCAGTGTCCGTTCTCCGCCGCCTCCGCGCACGTCTTTTCGTCCATCGGACAATTTTCCTCGAACAAGTAGTTCAACGTCTTCATGTTCCCTTTACTCGCCGCTTCCCACGACGTCGTCGCGTCCCACCTGCATTGTTTTTCCTCTCTCGCCCATTTCAGCAACTCCAAATCGTTAATCTCGCACACTAAAGAGCAGAACTCCTCCTCTTCTCGCGTCCATCGCTGCCACGCCCACTCGAGCGTTTCTTTCGACGAGAACTCGCCCACTGCGTAATAAAAGAAGAACGATGAAGTCAAAGAAAGAAGACGATACGTGGTCAGTTGAAAATCGAACAAAACAGAACGTGATATTACATCAAACGAGAAGATCCGATGATGCGTAGAAGAAAAAGGGGCGAGATGATGAGATGAAAATGTCCTCCGAAGCGTTTCTCGCGAATTCGCTCTTCGATCTCAAACCGTAACGCATTCGTACCATTAAACTTCCCGGGAACGGACGCGACGTTTTTGCTCCTCTTCATCGCCTCTCTGCTTTCGCTGTTCGCTTGGTTCAAGAACTTCAAATCCGCTCCGTTCAGTTTGCACACGATGTGCGTTTGGAATATGTCGTCGTGGTCGGTGATGAGTTGCCAGAGTATGTTTTGTTCGTTCAAGCAGACGAAACAAAACCCGCGATTTTCCAACTCCGCCGGGGAGAGCTGATGCAACGTGTCTCGAATGTGATTGTACTCTCGACTGTTGAGCTGTTGGCGGCCGCAAAACGTGCACGCGTTTAACGGGTTTTCGGAGGATGGTTCCGAGTACATCTTTCTACGTGTCTCTCCTTCTCTCTCTCTTTCTCTCTCTAGAAAGAGCGCGCGCGCGCGACCACGGAGAGTGAGGAAAGTCACGCTTCCGAGAATTTTCCCATATACCCTATTTAGGGTTTTATTAGCAACCCTAAACTACTCAAAAGGTCGACGCAATTTTCTTTCACGTACCGCAGAGAAATGCTCCGTTGATGTTTGCTCGACCGGGAGAAGAAGAAGAAGAAGAGACGTCATCACCACAATGTGCGGACGAGTCAACGCTCGCGTTTCCCTCGAGGACGTCCAAAAACTCTTTTCTTCTGTGAAAGAAGATAAAGACGAGGAGGAAAAGGATGTCAAAATCGTCACGTGGGTGAACGAAGGTGCGCACGCGCAGTTGCGTAACTGCGCGCCGTCGGAAACGGTCGCAACGCTCGTCGCGGAAGACGAGGTGTGGACGACACGATTCGGATTGATTCCATCGTACAAGAAATCTACGTACGATAGGAAGAGAGATCATTACGTGGCGTTTAACTGTCGCTCGGAAACGATTTTAGAAAGACAGATGTTCAACAGGTGCACAGAGGCGAACGCGAAAGATAAAGGGAGAGGAAGGGCGGTGGTTTTGATTCGCGGCTTTTACGAATGGAAGAAGGACAAAATGGGGAAACAACCGTATTACGTGTCGAGAAAAGACGGGGAATTGCTGTGCGTGTGCGCGGTTATGGACACGTACAAAGGAGACGATTTTTGCGACGGCGGCGGCGAGATATTAAGGACGACGAGTTTGTTAACGAGAGACTCGAAAGGGACGAGGTTGAGTTGGTTGCACGACCGGATGCCGGTGATGTTGAAAAAAGAAGCGGTGAAGACGTGGCTGACGGATAAAACGAAAGGTATCGCATCGTTTTTGAAGGACGATGAAACTACTACCCATCAAGGAGGAGGAGGCGTCATCGAGAAAGGCGAAGATTTGCAGTGGTACCCGGTGACTCCGGAGATGGGAAAAATCGAATTTCAAGGCGACGCGTGCGTAAAAGAAGTCGTCGCGGTGGCGAAGAAGAACACGCAGGATATCAAGAGCATGTTCGCGAAGGTGGTGGCGAAGCAAAGCGCGGAGAAGTTGAGTCAAGTCAAGATCGATGCATTCGCCGAAACCGCGAACTGCGATAAAGAAGACGAACCACCCGCGAAGAAGAAGCTGAAGTTGTAAAAAGAAGATTAATATTAGTTTATAGATAGATGATTCATTTCATGTTGTAAAACAAAACACATTCATTGCCGCTGCTATACTATACTCGCTAATCTTTCGAAGGTACTTTCCCGTCCAGAGCCTTCAAACTTTCGATTTCCTCGTCATCTAACTCGAACGAATCTAACCTCAACAAACTATCTTCCATGTGCTTCCGATCTCGACTTCGCGGGATGATTGTTTGATGCAACACGTTCTTGGCGTAATTGAGGACGACCAATGCAGGCGAGACGTTATATCTCGCAGCAATTTTTTTCACGACGTCGTCATTCAACACCGGATTGGTTTTATACTGCCACCACTGACCGCCTAAAGAGGAATACGCTTCGAATCGCCACCC
>Ga0255773_10005300_pt1 | contig 10622 bp, 23 predicted proteins | sample 011ome_17_FD_179971 | JGI IMG/M metagenome (GOLD analysis project Ga0255773, IMG submission 179971) | Coastal salt marsh microbial communities from the Groves Creek Marsh, Skidaway Island, Georgia - 011502XT metaG (version 2) | ecosystem: Environmental > Aquatic > Marine > Intertidal zone >...
ACCAACCAATACAGCCTGGAGAGTTTAGAGATGTTGATGCACCTGGCGGAAACATTAGAGATCAGTTTCAATTACTACCTTTTAAAGAACCAAGCACAACTTTATTTAACCTTTTAGGTTTTTGTGTTGATGCAGGAAGAAGATTTGCATCAATTGCTGACCAACAAGTAGGCGATGGCAACCAAGCCGCCGCTGTTGGAACTACAATTGCTCTTTTAGAAAGAGGTTCTAGAGTAATGTCAGCTATTCATAAGCGTTGTTACTATGCAATGAAGCAAGAATTTAAACTTTTAGGTAAAGTTATTGCCGATTATCTACCACCTGAGTATCCATACGCAGTTTATGGCGCCGAAAGAATGATAAAAGTAATGGATTTTGATGAAAGAGTGGATATTTTACCTGTTGCAGACCCAAATATTTTCTCAATGTCGCAAAGAGTGACGTTAGCACAGACACAATTGCAAATTGCACAGTCAAATCCACAAATTCACAACCTACATGAGGCTTACAGACGTGTTTATGAAGCTTTAGGCACTAAAGAAATACCTCAAATATTAAAACCAGACCCAAAACCGTTCCCAAAAGACCCTGCAATAGAAAATATGGAAGCATTGCAGTCATTACCGATGACAGCCTTCCCAGAACAAGACCATGATGCTCATATTGCAGCGCATTCTGCGTTTATGAGAACTAGAATGGTGCAAATTAACCCAATGGTGTATGCAAATCTACAAGGACACATCTCTCAACACGTATCTATGAAGGCTTCTGCTGAAGTTATGACTATGATGCAACAAAATCCACAAATGATGGAGCTGATGCAACAGAATCAACAACAATTTAGAGCAATGTTTGATTCAGAGGTAGCAAAAAGAGTTGCACAGATAACTGCAGAACTTGCACAAAACGAAACTATGCTTGATAGTCAAAAACAAGACCCTGTTGTTATGTTAAAACAAAGAGAATTAGATTTAAGAGCTATGGATTTACAACGTAGGGCAGAAGAGGGTAATATGAAAATAGAAAATCAAGAGGGTCAGTTTGATGAAAGATTAGATTTTGATAGATTAAAATTAGAAACACAAGACGAGCAAGCTGATAAGAGATTAGAACTTGCTCGAGAAAAAATGGAGAAACAAAATGTCGGGAAAAAAACACGGACTACAAGATAAGTATAAAAAATTAAAAATGGGTGGAATGATGTACTACAGTAAAGGTGCACTTTCTGAAAAACAAAAAACAATTGCAGCTAAGGCACCTCCTTACGATGAAATAGGTGGAAATGATTTTGCAAAAATAAGAGAAGAGAAAAAACCTGTAAAAGCATTTTTAGGATTAGGTGTAGAGGTAATGAAAAAAGCAAAAGACAAAGGTGCTAAAGGTGTAGAACTTTTATCTCCTGTAGCAATGGCAAAAAGATTTTTTAATAAAGGCGGAAAAGTCATGAAAGCTAACAAAGGTCTTCATGCTGAAAAAAAGAAAAATAAAAAAGAAGATGAAAATGATTTATCTAAATTACCAAAAGGTTTAAGAAAAGATACCACTACAGGTTTTGGAGCTAATATAAAAAAAATAAAAGATGACTAAAAAACATACAGTTTCTGGCAAAAGATCAGGGCCACCACCTTTGAGTGGCCCAAACCCCCAAGTTCCTCCTGTAAAATTAAACAGTGGTGGAGAAATGATTTGTCCTCATAGACCTGATGGTATTAGAGGTATGGGTGCTGCTATTAAAGGAATGAAATTTATAGGAGTTAGATAATGTGGTTTCAAGCAATCAAATTAGCCGTATCTGCTGGAAGTAAAATTTATGCCAACAAGCAGAAGGCGAAAATGGCAATGTCAGATGCACAATTGTTACATGCTGAGAAACAAGCACGAGGTGAGGAAGCTTACCAGGGAAAACTTTTAGAAGCTAGACAATCGGACTGGAAAGACGAGGCCGTTTTGATAATTTTAAGTTTGCCCGTTTTGGTGCTCGCTTGGGCAGTGATATCGGATGACCCAACAGCGATGGACAAGGTTAAATTGTTCTTCGATATGTTCTCACAGCTCCCGAGCTGGTTCACAAATCTCTGGATCCTTGTCGTGGCGAGTATTTATGGGATAAAGGGAACTCAAATATTTAGAGGAGGTAAAAAATGAACCTAGAAAGAGATTTACAAAAACTTAGAAAACAAAAACAAATGAAAGATTCTGCTGTAGCACAACTTAGAAAAAGAAGTAAGGATTCGATAGCTAGACCTAGAGCAGAAAAAAATATTTTATCAACTAGTCCAGAGATGCAAAAAATATAATGTGGAATTGGTTAAAAAAATTATTTACTCCTAAAAAACAAGAACACAATGATGATGTTTTAGATCAAATGAGTAAAGCTGATAGAAGAAAATTAAAAGCAGAGGGTAAAATTAAGTCTATTTACAAACCTTATTATTAATATATAAGTTTTAAATGATCATAGACTATCCATTAATAAAAAGAGTAGCGGAAAAAAGAATAGACTCTCTAAAAGATACTTTAGTGTATACCGTTGACAATTTACAACAACTTCACTATATTAGAGGACAAATCAAAGGCCTAGAGTCTTTGCTTCAGGATCTTAAAGACCTGCAAGAAAAACAGGAGCTACTAAATGACAAAGAACTTCGAGACTTCGAAGGAAGTACCTAAGAAAACAGAAGCATTATTAGATGCTTACAAATCAAAAGATGAAATCAACAGTACCCAGCTAGATGTTAAAGCTATTGAAGGTAATAAAAACCTTTTAGATAGACTACCTACACCAACTGGCTACAGACTTTTAGTTTTACCATACGCTGGTCCTAAAAAAACTAAAGGTGGGCTTTATCTTGCTGACACAACTCAAGAAACAATACAGATGACTACCGTATGTGCATATGTATTGAAGATGGGGGATCTTTGCTACAAAGACAAAGAAAAATTTCCAGAAGGCCCTTGGTGTAAAAAGGGTGATTGGATTATTTTTGGACGTTATGCTGGATCTAGATTCAAAATAGAAGGCGGAGAAGTTCGTATCTTAAATGATGACGAAATAATCGCTAAGATTAATAATCCGGAGGATATTTTGCACGCATACTAACACATACGCAATTAAACAGGAGCTACAATGGAAAACACCGAAGAAGTAAAAAACCCAGAAGTTGAATTAGATACTGATGGAGTAAAAGATCAAACACTTGAAGTCGAAGAACAAAAAGTTGAGACTTCAGAACCTGAATTACCTAAACAAGAAGTAGACTTAGGATATACTGAACCTAAGCCTGAAGGAATTGAAGGTATCACAGTTGAAACAGTAAAAGAAGAACCTAAAAAAGAAATTAAAGAAGATAGTCTTTCGGATGTTTCTGAAAAAGTTAAAAGAAGAATAGATAAGTTAACTTTTAAAATTCGAGAATCTGAAAGAAGAGAAAAAGCTGCTTTAGATTATGCAAAAGGTTTAAAAAATCAACTTGATGATACTAAAAATCGTTTCTCAAAAACTAGTAAGAGTTATATAGAACAATTTTCTGCTAGAGTTGTTGCTGAACAAGAAGATGCTAAAAAAGCGTTAAGAGATGCTATTGCAGATCAAGATGCAGATAAAATAGCTGAGGCAAATTCTAGAATAGCTCAATTAGCCGTAGAAGCGGAAAAAGTTAAGATGACTCAAGCTGAAGAAGAAGCTAAAGAAGAAAAAGCTAAAGCTGAAGCTAAAATAGAACAACCAATACAACAAGCACCTCAAACAAACGTTGCGCAACCTTCTGGTAAAGCTAAAGAATGGGCTGAAAAAAATGAATGGTTCGGTAGCGATAAAATTATGACAAGTGCTGCATTCCAAGCTCACAATGACCTTGTTGAGCAGGGGTTTGACGCAGAGAGTGATGAGTATTATAATGAAATTGATAAAGTTATGAAGGAAAATTTTCCTCATAAATTTAGTCAACCACAGGAGCAAAAGAAACCCGTCCAAACTGTTGCCTCTGCACAAAGAAATCAAACCGGACGCCGATCAGTGAAACTCACCAAGTCACAAATAGTTATCGCTAAAAAACTAGGGGTGCCACTAGAGGAATACGCAAAATACGTGAAGGAGAATGCAAATGGATAATATCAAAAGAACCTCACGCCAGTCAGAGACTAGGCAAGAAACACAAAAACCTAGCGCTTGGGCTCCACCATCGAGTTTAGACGCACCACCCGCTCCACAGGGCTTTGCCCATCGTTGGATACGAACGAGCGTGGCTGGATTTGAGGATACAGCTAATGTAACCAAAAAATTCAGAGAAGGTTGGGAATTTGTAAGAGCAGAAGAGATTAAAAACTCAGCTGATGTAGGCAAATACCCGATCATCAATCAGGGGCAGTATCAAGGGTGTATTGGAATCGGTGGCCTTGTGTTGGCAAGGATACCTGAAGAGACATTAAAAAGCCGTGCAGAGTATTTCGATAGAATTACTCAAGACCAAATGGATGCGGTTGACAATGATCTAATGAAGGAACAACGACCTGAAATGCCAATCAATATTGATAGGCAATCAAGAGTTACCTTTGGTGGTAGTCGTAAAAAATAGTTTTTTTGCATTACCTACGGAGTTAGCTTGGAGTTAAACTAAACATAAAACGGAGAAAACAACTATGGCAAATCAACTAGAAAAGTTCGGTCTAAGACCGCACAGAAAACTAGACGGTACACCATTAGTAGGTGCTCAAAACAGATACACTATTAAAGCTAATTATGGAACTGCGATTTTCCAAGGTGATTTGGTTATTCCAACATCAACTGGAAATATTGAAAGACATACTGGTAATACTAGTGACGCTGTTGTGGGCGTTTTTAACGGAGTGTTTTATAACGATCCAACTACTCAAAAGCCAACGTTCAGTAATTACTACCCTGGTTCAATCAACCCAAGTGAAGGCAATATCACTGCCTTTGTTGTTGATGATCCAGATGCAGTATTTTTAATGGACGCTGATGAAGCTTTTACAAGAGCAGATCTGTTTAAAAACTACTCTGTTACTACTGCAGGCGGTGTAACACAAACAGGAATATCAAGCGTACAATTAGACGTAAGTGCTTCAGGCACTGCTGCTACTTTTGCGGTACAAGCAATCGATATATCACAGGATCCAGATAATTCGGATACTGCTACATCGAACGCTAACATTCTTGTTAGAATCAACAATCACTTCTTTAGAAGTGGTACAGGCTTAGCGTAATAGATAAAGGAGAATAACTATGGCAATATCACGAGCACAGCTAGTTAAAGAACTAGAGCCAGGTTTGAATGCTTTATTCGGCCTGGAATATAACAGATATGAAAATCAACATGCGGAGATTTTCCCGTCTGAAACATCTGACAGAGCTTTTGAAGAAGAAGTAATGTTAAGCGGTTTCGCTTCAGCACCAGTTAAACAAGAAGGTGCGGGAGTAGTGTTTGATCAAGCAGGTGAAACTTTCACAGCAAGATACACACACGAAACAATCGCTTTAGCATTCTCTATCACTGAGGAAGCAATCGAAGATAACCTGTACGACAGATTAGCTGCAAGATACACAAGAGCTCTTGCAAGATCTATGTCGAACACTAAACAAGTTAAAGCAGCATCTGTGTTAAACAATGCACAGAAAACATCTGGATTTAACGGTGGAGATGGCGTTTCACTAATTAACAACGCTCACCCGTTAGCAACAGGTGGTACGTTCTCAAACGTACTAGCAACTGCTGCCGACCTTAACGAAACTTCACTTGAGCAGTCGTTAATTGATATTTCATCTTTTGTAGATGAAAGAGGATTAAAAATTGCGACTCAAGGTAGAAAAATGATAATTCCAAAAGAATTACAATTTACTGCTGAGAGAATCATGAAGTCTCCTCAAAGAGTCGGAACTGCTGATAACGATATCAATGCAATCGCTAATATGGGTATGGTTCCAGAAGGCTACAGAGTTAATAACTTCTTAGCTGACACGGATTCATATTTCCTTATTACTGATGCACCTAACGGTTTTAAACACTTCATTAGAAGTCCAATTAAAACTGCTATGGAAGGTGATTTCGATACAGGAAATGTAAGATTTAAAGCTAGAGAAAGATACTCTTTTGGATTCTCTGATCCAAGATGTGTTTTTGGTAACGGAAATCTACCAACTAGTTAATAGTAATTAAACTTACTAACTAAAAAGGGGCGGAGTTTACTCTGCCCCTTTTTTTATGTATAATCAAAACACTAGATAAACTAACTTTGTAAACTGGCTAGTCAGACGGTATAGAGATTACAAAGTTTAAAGCTATACAAAGGAGAATATTATGGCAAATACTACTTTTTCTGGACCAGTAAGATCGCAAAACGGTTTTCAATCTATTGGCCCAGGATCAACTGTTGATTTAACTTTAGCAACTGATTTAACTGTTGCAGCTCATGCAGGAAGAGTTGTTACAATGGATCCAGCTGGAACACCAACTGCGATTACATTACCAACTATTAATGCTACAGCAAATTCAGCAGTAGCTGGAGATAATGATCCAAATAACCCAAATACAGTTGGAACAACTTTTGAAATTTTTTTCAAAGATAATTTCACTGGTTCAATTGCAACTGATGGAACTGACAAGTTTGTTGGTTCTGTTATGATTGGTGTTGATGATGGTGCGAAAAAAGCTTTCGTGCCTGCAGCATCAAACGATACAATTAATCTATTAGGTGAAGCTGGATCTGGAAATGCTACTAAAGGTGGTTTAGCAGGTTCTAGAATTAAATTTACTGCAATTGCTGACAATCAATATATGGTTGAAGGTTTACTAATTGGTGATGGCACAATTGTTACACCATTCGCAGACAGTTAATAATAAACTAGTGGCTCCTTCGGGAGCCACGAATTAAAGGAGAAGATTTATGGGTGGAGGAAGTTTCACATCAGATCAGTCGGTAGCACATGCTACAGCCACAGCACAAATGGTTCCTACAACTAGAAGAGCTAGAGTTACTTCTATTCAAGGAAAAGGAAATGCAAGTGGTTCTATTATTTTAAGAACAGGTGGAGCAACAGGAGATATTGTTGCTACATATTTATTTGGAACAGAAGGATTGTCTGAATACGTACCAGGTTCTGGAATTTTATTTGTAGAAGGTGTTCATGCAACTATTGCAGGAACTGCTGGAGTAACAATTACATTTACATAAGATGGATTACTACGCTGATTTAGGATTAGAGATAGAATCTTTTGCGAAAGGTGGTATGCCTGCTCGTAATAAGAAAAACTATCGTAGTACTAAATCAGGTGCAGGAATGACTAGAGCCGGTGTCAAGGCTTATAGAAAACTTAACCCTGGATCTAAATTAAAAACAGCTGTTACAGGGAAAGTCAAAAAAGGCAGTAAAGCTTCTAAACGTAGAAAGTCTTACTGTGCAAGAAGTGCAGGACAAATGAGGATGCATAACGTTAATTGCAGTAAAACTCCAGATAAGAGAATATGTGCTGCAAGAAGACGTTGGAAGTGCTAGAAAAAGCATACTGGTTATTTCTAGACTCTATTGTCTATGTTATACTTTGGCTGTTATTTATTTTATTAATACTAGGAGTTTTAATTAGAACAATGATTGATCGTTTTATATATTCATTTTTTGGTGCATTAGATACTTGGTCTTCTTGGATAGACAAATTATTTGCACCAAGATGTAAATGTAAAAAGAATAAACAAAGGAGACAAATATGATAGATAAAATCAAAAGCAAAGTTGCTCATTATTGGTCAGATCACAAGATAGAGTGTCTTGTATTTGCAGTTTTAGTTGCAGCAATAATTATTAAATAATTTATTTTCGGTTTTTTATGGAGTATCAGAGGATGAACTATTATTTTACAGGTGCTTTGATAATAGCTTTTGTATTAATAGCTCTTTTTTTACAACCAGGATATATACCTAAATGAGTAATAAACCACTAAACATCGGAGAAGAAGCAAGAGTACAGATGCCGATGAAAACGGTTGCTAGCCTAATCGTGCTCGTAGCAATGGGTGTGTTCGCATATACGGAGCTGACTGCGAGGTTGGTATCGTTAGAAACATCACGTGAGTTGTTTCAAAATGACTTGCTTAAAAAAAGTGAACAAGTGCCCGTAGACCAAGAGCAAATATTTTTAATTGAGGATCTTTATAAATCTGTTGAGAAAATGGAACAGACTCAAGAAATGAATATGACTAACAAAGTTAATATAGAATTTTTAAGAGAACAGTTAGATAAAGCATTAGCTGATATTGAAGAATTAAAAGACAAAGTTAGAGCAAACGGAGGTCATTAATGGAGTTGATTATAGCTTTACTTATGATTGTCAACGGAGAGATTAAAGAACACAGAATCCAAGAGTCTATGTCGGATTGTTTAAAAGGTAAAAGAGTTGCAACGAGAACAAATAAAAATAATAATATTCAGTATCAGTGTATAAAGTCGATGGCTGAGTTAGAGTCGAATATCGATGGTAGTAAATCAATAAAAAAATTAATATTGGAGTAATAATGGAATTAACACGTAATTTTAGTTTACAAGAATTAATTAAATCAGATACAGCTATTCGTTTGGATATAAATAACAATCCGAACTCAGGTCAAATAGAAAAGTTAAAAGCACTGTGTGAAAATATTTTACAACCCGTCAGGGATCATTTTGGCAGGGTCAAGGTGACGAGCGGTTTCCGTAGCGAGCAGCTGTGCCTAAAAATAGGCAGCTCGATTAACAGCCAGCATGCAAAAGCTGAGGCCGCAGACTTCGAGTGTATGGGAACTGACAATGCTGAATTAGCTGATTGGATTAATCAAAACTTAGACTATGATCAATTAATATTGGAATTCTATACTCCTGGTGAGCCTAACAGTGGATGGATACATTGTAGCTATACTACTGACCAACCAAGAAAACAATTCTTGCATGCATACAAATCTGAAGGTAAAACAAAGTATAAACCAATAATAGGAAAGGCTAAGGATTTAGTATGACAATAGGAAGAACACAAATATCTAAACAAATAGATGGTAAATTAGGTGACCCAAAAAACACAAAAAAACAAAAAAAGAAGCTTCAAATTAAAAAATCCAATAAAAAAAATCCTCTCGCTAGGACATTTACTGTTTAGACCAAAAGTGATACAATCAAAAAGATTGTACAACAGAAAAAGGCTTAAACACTATGACAAAACTATGTGCTAGAGGCAAAGCGGCCGCTAAAAGAAAATTCAAAGTTTACCCGTCTGCATATGCTAATGCATACGCTAGTAAAATTTGTGCGGGAAAAATAAAAGATCCATCAGGTAAGAAAAGAAAAGATTGGGGACCTAAAAAAGCAAGCAAAGGTGCTTACATCGGTTCTTACATGAAAAGTGAAATTGCTGGAGAACCAGTATCTAATGAAAGTTTAGTTTCATATTATGGAGACATGATAGATGTCGAGTAGAGGTACTTGTTGGGAAGGTTATGTTCAAAAGGGCATGAAGAAAAAAGGTGGGAGAATGGTTCCTAACTGTGTTCCTGCCGGTGGCATGAAAGAAGGTGGCCTTAAAAAATGGTTTAATGAAAAATGGGTTGATATAGGCTCAAAGAAAAAAGGTGGAGGATATAAAGAATGTGGAAGAAAATCTGCAAGTAATTCAAAAAGAAAATATCCAAAGTGTGTCCCTGCTGCAAAAGCTGCAAGTATGACAGACTCTCAAAAGAAGAGTGCTGTTGCAAGAAAAAGATCTGCAGGTAATAGTGGACCTAAACCAACTAATGTAAAAACAATTGCTAAAGCGAACATGGGTGGCATGGCAGATTATTATAGAGGTATAATTTAATGGCTTACGATTACGCAAAAAAATATTATAAAAATGCAAGTCCAGCGAATCAAAAAAGATTTAATGCAATAGTAGATGACTTACGAGTAGATATGAGTGAACAGTCTGCTATCAGTGAAGGTTTAAGACAAATAAGAGAAGAACTTAGAAATACATCTGGAGGCAAGAAATTTTCTACAGGTGGTATAATACTAACTAAAGATAATTATTATAAGGATTTATTATAATGGCAAGTTCTGGCACTACAGCATTTAATCTAAACATAGATGAAGTTATAGATGAAGCATATGAAAGATGTGGTTTATCTACAGCTTCAGGATATGATTTAAAAAGAGCTAGAAGAAATTTAAATATATTATTTTCTGAGTGGGGTAATCGTGGATTACATCTTTGGAAAGTAAAAAATAAATCACAAGAATTAACTGCAGGAACTTCTGAATACACTACACCAAGTGATTGTAGCGATGTATTAGAAGCTTATATATCTACAACATCAGGAACTACTGCTGATACTCAGGATGTTTCTATAACTAAAATTGATAGATCTACTTACGCTGCATTACCTAACAAAGGTGTTACAGGTCAACCTTCTCAATATTATGTTGAAAGACATATTACTCCTAAAATTTATTTATATCAGACACCTAATAAAACAACATACACACATGTAAAATATTATTACATTGGAAGAATAGAAGATGCTGGAGGATATACAAATACTCCAGATGCTCCTTACAGATTTCTACCTTGTATGGTTGCAGGTCTTGCATATTATATTTCTTTTTTAAAAG
>Ga0255773_10005301_pt1 | contig 10618 bp, 5 predicted proteins | sample 011ome_17_FD_179971 | JGI IMG/M metagenome (GOLD analysis project Ga0255773, IMG submission 179971) | Coastal salt marsh microbial communities from the Groves Creek Marsh, Skidaway Island, Georgia - 011502XT metaG (version 2) | ecosystem: Environmental > Aquatic > Marine > Intertidal zone > Salt...
CAAGGTTTTGGTGATTTTCCAAGCCGCCGATGGTTATATCAGCCCCAATTGGTATCCAACCAAGGCCGAACATCACAAACATGTGCCAACATGGAATTATCAGGCCATCCATTTTCACGGCACCATCCGCTTTATCCATGATGCAAAAGGCAAGGGCGCCATTGTTGGCAAGCTAACCAAATTTTTCGAAGATAAAACCAATGGCAAACAGGGCTGGAAAATGGCGCAGGCACCGCGCGACTATCTTGCCAAACAGATTGACAATATTACCGGGTTTGAAATTGACCTCACCGGCTATTTTGCCAAATCCAAACTCAGCCAGAACCGTGATAAGGTTGATTTCGATAATGTCGTGACAAATTTAAACCAAGCCGGCAATCATGATCTGGCACGCGCGATGACCAATCTCGATGATGACTCCTCTTGATAAAGATAAAAAGCCATGACCAACCCCCATCACGATCAAAGCCGTTTGCGTGGCCGCTGTCATTGCGGAAAAATTGTGTTTTCAACACCGGCTCAGCTGGATTTTGCCGCGGCGCGGCGGTGCGATTGCAGTTTATGTCGGCGGCGTTGGGCGGTGATGGTAAGCTGTCCGCTTGACCAGTTTATCCTTGAAAAAGGCGCTGAATCGCTAGCCCTTTATCGATGGAACACGGCGACTGCCAAACATTATTTCTGCAAGATTTGCGGGATTTACACGCATCATATCCGGCGAAGTGACCCAAGCGTTTATGGCGTCAATATTGGCTGTTTCGATGATATTAATATTCGTGACTATCTGGCGACCGATATTAATGATGGGGTCAGCATGAGCCTTGTCGACGATAATGATCGCCGATCATTCTGATTGCTGATCATTCTAACATTGACATTTTGTTGATAATTTATAAACGTTGTCACATCACAATCGTTTCACGGATGACGACAAATGGCCAAGCCCGATCACAATAAAAACAGCAAAACCAATGATAAATCAGGATGGCAATTCTGGGTTGATCGTGGCGGCACCTTTACCGATCTTGTGGCGCGGACGCCCGATGGTGATTTGCTAACGCATAAATTACTGTCGGAAAATCCCGAAGCCTATGAAGATGCCGCTTTGCAGGGCATGCGCGATCTGATGCATATCGCCAAAGATGCGCCTTTGCCAGCCGATGCCATTGATGCGGTGAAAATGGGAACAACCGTGGCGACAAACGCGCTTCTTGAGCGCAAGGGCGATAAAACCCTGCTTGTTGTGACAAAAGGGTTTCGTGACCAGCTTCGCATTGCCTATCAGGCGCGGCCACGCCTGTTTGACAAGGAAATCATCCTTCCCGAAATGCTGTATGACCGCATTGAAGAGGTGATCGAACGCGTTGATGCGCGTGACCAGATTATTACGCCGCTTGATCTTGATGATGTAACGCCGCGGTTGCAGGCTGCTTTTGATGATGGCATTCGCGCCATTGCCATTGTTTTGATGCATGGCTACCGCGTGCCAGCGCATGAATTGGCGATTGCCAAACGCGCCCGCGAAATTGGCTTTACGCAAATTTCAACAAGCCATGGCACCAGCCCGATGATCAAATTTGTTGGGCGCGGCGATACCACGGTTGCTGATGCTTATCTGTCGCCTATTTTGCGGCGTTATATCGACCGTCTTGCCCGCGATATTGACCAATCCAAAGGCACCAAGCTGCAATTGATGCAATCAAATGGTGGCCTGACCGATGCCAGCCTGTTTCAGGGCAAGGATGCCATTTTATCAGGTCCTGCTGGCGGCATTGTTGGCGCGGTGAAAACCGCCAAACAGGCGGGGTTTGACAAGGTTATCACCTTTGATATGGGCGGCACCTCAACCGATGTTGCGCATTATGAAAATGCCTATGAGCGCGTGTTTGATACGGTTGTTGCTGGCGTACGGATTCACGCGCCAATGCTGCTGATTCATACGGTTGCCGCTGGTGGCGGGTCAATTTGCCGGTTTGAACATGGCCGGTTCCAAGTTGGGCCGGAAAGCGCTGGTGCCAATCCGGGGCCTGCTTGCTATCGCCGGGGTGGCCCGCTTGCCGTGACCGATTGCAACGCCATGCTTGGCAAGCTACAGCCACAATATTTCCCGCATGTTTTCGGCACCAATCAGGATGAGGCGCTGGACGTGGCACCGGTACGCGCCGGTTTTGCCGCGCTGGCGGCACAGGTCGAAGCGGAAACCGGTATCAAACGAAGCGAAGAAGAAATTGCCAGCGGCTTTTTGCGTATCGCAGTTGAAAACATGGCAAATGCGATCAAGAAAATTTCGGTTCAGCGCGGTTATGATGTCACTGAATATGCGCTTCAATGTTTTGGCGGGGCAGGCGGCCAGCATGCCTGTTTGATTGCCGATGTTCTGGGCATGAAAACGGTTTTGATTCATCCTTTTGCTGGTGTTTTATCGGCCTATGGCATGGGGCTGGCCGATGTGACGGCGCTTCGCGAACGCACACTTGAAGCCGAATTTAATGAAAATCTGACGTCAAGGCTGCAAAGCGAGTTGGATGATCTCGCCACGCAAAGCGAGGCTGAACTTGTGGGTCAGGATATTGCCAGCGCGCGCATTGAAACAAATCGTTATGTCCATCTTCGCTATGACGGGTCGGATACCGCGCTTGCCGTGCCGTTTGGCTCGATTGCGGCGATGATTGCTGATTTTGAATCCTCCTATCAATCACGCTTTGGCTTTTTGATGCCGGATAAGGCACTTGTTGCCGCCACGATTTCGGTCGAGTCAATTGGCCGGAATTTCGATGTTGAAACCAGTGTCACTGCCGCTCCTGACGCGCCGCTGGATATTCTGGATCAGGTTCAATGCTATATGGATGACCAATTTGTGACGGCACCGGTCTATGCCCGCAGCACAATTGCCGCAGGGCAACGAATTATGGGGCCAGCCCTGATCAGCGAGGCCACCGGAACCAATGTGATCGAACCTGGTTGGCAGGCGGAGATGACCGCGATTGGCAATCTTGTCGTTCGGCGTGTCGTGGCCGTTGCACCGCGGGTGGCGATTGGCACAAATTGCGACCCAGTGATGCTGGAAGTGTTCAATAATCTGTTTATGTCGATTGCCGAACAGATGGGCTATACGCTGCAAAACACCGCGCTTTCGGTCAATGTTAAAGAAAGGCTGGATTTCTCTTGCGCCATTTTTGATCCGGCGGGTGCGTTGATCGCCAATGCCCCGCATATGCCGGTTCATCTCGGGTCAATGGGCGAATCAGTTCGCGCTGTTATCCGCGGTAATCAGGGTAATATCAATGCTGGCGACGCCTTTGTTCTGAACAATCCCTATAATGGCGGAACGCATCTTCCCGATATCACCGTCATCACACCGGTTTTTGGTGATGCTGGCAAGGATATCCTGTTCTTTGTTGCCTCGCGCGGGCATCACCCCGATGTTGGTGGTCGCACGCCGGGTTCGGCACCGCCAGATTCAAAACATATCGAAGAAGAAGGCGTTTTGATCGATAATTTCAAGCTTGTTGATGGCGGAAACTATCGCGAAACAGAAATGCGCGCCATTTTGGATTCGGCAAAATATCCAGCGCGCAATACGGATCAAAATATCGCCGATCTTCGCGCCCAGCTAGCGGCCAATGAAAAGGGCGTCCGTGAACTTCACAAAATGGTCACGCATTACGGGCTGGCAACGGTTATCGCCTATATGGGCCATGTTCAGGATAATGCCGAAGAATCGGTTCGCCGCGTCATTGATGTTCTCAAAGATGGCAGCTTTACCTATCCAATGGATAATGGACAACAGGTCAAGGTCACGATTTCAATCAAAAAATCCAACCGGTCGGCAATTGTTGATTTCACCGGCACAAGTAAGCAGGGTGCGAATAATTTCAATGCGCCTGCCGCTGTTTGTCGTGCAGCTGTTTTGTATGTTTTCAGAACCTTAGTGGCCGATAATATTCCAATGAATGAAGGCTGTTTAAAGCCTGTTCAGATTATTCTTCCCGATGATTGTATGTTAAAGGCGCAATATCCTGCGGCGGTCATTGCCGGCAATGTGGAAACCTCGCAGATTGTCACTGACACGCTTTATGGCGCGCTTGGTGTTATGGCCGCAGCGCAAGGCACAATGAATAATTTCTTTTATGGGAACGCAACCTATCAATATTACGAAACCTTGTGCGGTGGATCAGGCGCAGGGCCAGATTTTGACGGAACTGACGCGGTTCATACCCATATGACCAACAGCCGCTTGACCGATCCCGAGATTTTGGAATGGCGTTATCCAGTTTTGCTGGAAAGCTTTGAGATCAGGCACGGGTCGGGTGGGATTGGCCGGCATAATGGCGGCAATGGTGTTCGCCGCCGGTTGCGCTTTCTTGAGGAAATGGAAGCGGTTATTCTTGCCAATCACCGTATTGTCCCGCCTTATGGCATGGATGGTGGCGGTGAGGCGGCGCTTGGGCGCAATTGGGTTGAACGAACCGATGGCACGATCGAAACGCTTACCGCAACCGATATTCGTAAAATGGGGGTTGGTGATGTTTTCGTCATTGAAACGCCTGGTGGTGGCGGTTTTGGCAAAAGTGACAAGCCGGCAAAATAACCGCTTTTGCAACCAAACCGCACATGACGAAAGGAGATTTGATGGCACAAGAAAAGTCTAAAACCCCTGATGCCAAAAGGATTGTTTCGTCATCGCATTTGGTTTCGGAAAAGGCGGCTGAATTAAGCGAGGTCGAATATGGCCTGATTGTCGCGTGGAACGCCTTTGGCAAATGGATGGTGAAAGCAATGGCAACTGCGGTTGCCGAAGCTGGCATAAGCGTTAGCGGCGGCACTGATCTTAATGTTCTTGATATCTTATGTCTTCATTCGGTTAATCATCGGGCGCGTCCAAAAAAGCTGGCCGATATCTGTTTCAAATTGAATGTCGATGACAGCCATACGGTCAATTATGCGCTGAAAAAATTGCTCAAGGCTGGTCTTGTCAGCAGCGAAAAACATGGCAAGGAAGTGCTTTACGCCACAACCGATATGGGCATTGATTTATGCCTTCGTTATCGCGCGGTTCGCGAGGCCTGTCTTGTCGATGGCTTTATGCCTTTTGACGGTGGCAGTGGCGCCGAGCTTGGTGAGGTGGCGCGTCAATTACGGCTGTTATCGGGTCTTTATGATCAGGCCGCGCGAAGCGCCACCAATCTGTAGGCCAAGAAAACATGGTAAAACTGCCCGAATGACCGGTAGGAGCCTTGCCAGAAATCGGGCAAATGGTTACACCATTGCAAAGCCGCTTATTGCTGGCAGAAACGAAAATTTGTGAAAAAGTGAATTTGTGATGACAAAAGCAAAGTCCGGTTTAAAAATTGCGATCGCTGGCCTTGGGGTTGTTGGATCCGAAGTTGCCCGCCAGCTCATCAATCGGCATGGTGATTTGGCGACCGCCGCAGGGCAATCGCTTGACATTGTTGCCGTTAGCGCGCGCGACCGGTCAGCTGACCGCGCCTTTTCGCTTGACGGCATTGACTGGTATGATGATGCAGCCCAGCTTGCCACGCGTGACGATGTTGACATTATCGTTGAAATGATTGGCGGCAGCGAAGGTGTGGCATTGGATCTTGCCCGCGCATCACTGTCGTCAGGAAAACATTTCGTCACGGCCAATAAAGCGATGATCGCGCATCATGGAACCGAACTGGCCACGCTTGCCGAGGCCAATAACGCGCATCTTATGTTTGAAGCGGCGGTTGCTGGCGGCATTCCGGCGGTAAAAACGCTTCGCGAAGGGCTTGCCGGAAACCAGATTAACCGCGTTGCCGGTATTTTAAACGGGACATGCAATTATATCCTATCGACAATGGAAACAACGGGGCGCGATTTTGACGAAGTGCTGGCTGACGCGCAACGTCTTGGCTATGCCGAAGCCGAACCAAGCTTTGATGTTGATGGTATTGATGCCGCGCATAAATTGACCATTTTGGCCGCCATTGCGTTTGGGCATCAGCCTGATTTTAACGCAGTGTCGATCCAAGGTATCCGCGATGTGTCATCGGTTGATTTTGCCTATGCCAATCAATTGGGCTTTCGCATTAAACTTGTCGGCGTTGCCGAACCCGGATTAATGCCGCGCATGCAAACCTGTTTACTGCCGCTGAACAGCCAGTTGGCTAAGGTGAATGGTGTTTTGAATGCTGTTGAATTTCACGGCACGCTGGTTGGAAGCGTTCTTGCCGTTGGTCCAGGGGCAGGGGGTGGCGCAACCTCATCGGCGGTTTTGTCTGATTTGATTGATATTGCCGCTGGTCGCGGTGGGCTTGCGTTTGGCAAGCCAGTAAGCCAGCTTGCCGATTCCAGCGTGGTGAAAAACGGGGCAGGGCCAGATAAACCATTTTATGTGCGTTTGATGGTTGTTGATCAGCCGGGCGTTTTGGCGACCGTAACCGCGATTTTGCAAAAGCACGATATTTCGATTGAAGGCTTGCTGCAACAAGGTCGCGCACCGGGTGATGTTGTGGCACTTGTCATGACAACGCATGAAACCCCCGTTGCCAGCTTGAAAAAAGCTTTGGACGAGATGGAAGATTTGCCGATTGTCAAAGCCAAGCCGGTTGCCATGCCAATCTTGCTGGCAGATTCGGAGGGGTAATGGCTGAGGACGCTTTCCTTGGCATAACCCATTCGACAAGTGGTGCCCGTTGGATCGAGGCGTCAACGAAATTATCAGGGCCAAATCAGGATCGACTTGCCGCCGCCTTGATGGATGTTTTTGACGACCTACCCATTCCCTTGGCACGCATCATGGCTGGTATGGGCTTAACAGCCGAAACAGCACCGCATTATATTGACCCGAAAATCCGTGATTTACTGCCCAACCCGTCAAGATTCAAAGATCTAGACAAGGCTGCCAAGCGACTAGCCGATGCGGTTATGAGCAAAACCCCAATTGGTGTTTTTGGCGATTATGATGTTGATGGCGCAGCGGCGGCGGCGCTGCTGATTTCGGCGATGCGCGATCTTGATGTGGCCTGTGATGTCCATATCCCTGACCGCTTTACCGAGGGCTATGGACCGAATACGGCTGCCTTGCTCGCTCTCAAAGAAAAAGGCGCACAGCTATTGGTGACGGTCGATTGCGGCATCACGGCGCATGCGCCATTGGCGGCAGTGGCCGAAATAGGGCTTGATGTCATTGTGATCGACCATCATATCGCCGGCCCTGAATTGCCGCGCGCGCAATCGGTGGTGAATCCCAACCGGCTAGATGAAGATGGGCAATATGGCTATCTTTGTGCCGCGGGTGTTGTTTTTATCGTGCTTGTTGGCATGGTTCGCGAATTGCGTGAACGTGGCCATTTTGCCGAAGGCCGCACCCCGCCTGATTTGATGGCCTGTCTTGATATTGTTGCGCTGGCCACGGTTTGTGATGTGGTGCCGCTGGTTGGGTTAAACCGCGCTTTTGTCCGCCAGGGGTTAAAGGTGATGGCCGAACGTCGTCATCCCGGGCTGACCAAGCTTGCCGATGTTGCCGGCATGAACGCAGCGCCTAATGTTTATGCTTTTGGCTTTTTGCTTGGCCCGCGAATCAATGCCGCTGGCCGGATTGGCGGATCTGGCCTTGGGGTAAAGCTGCTTGCTTGCAATAATGGTGACGAGGCGGCTGGTCTGGCGCTTCGGCTTGATGAAATGAACCGCGAGCGCAAACAGATTGAAGAAGGCATCCGCATTGCCGCCATTGATCGGGCTGCCGAAATAAACCATCCGGTTTTGATTATGCATGACCCATCTTGGCATGAAGGCGTGATTGGCATTGTTGCGGGCAGGGTTCGCGAACGTTTCGGCAAGCCTGCTTTGGTCATTGCCATGAATGATGATGGTATTGGCAAAGGATCGGGGCGCAGTATTGCTGGTTTTCGGCTTGGCAACGCCATTATCGCCGCGCATCAGGCCGGAATTCTGGAAGGTGGCGGCGGGCATGATATGGCCGCAGGCTTTACCGTCAGGGCTGATAAGATTGACGAGCTACAACAATTTCTGAATGACCGGCTGATGGCTGATCTGAATGGGGTGATACCGCAAACACTACATAAAGCCAGTGGTTTGCTAAGCGTTGCTGGATGCAAACCTGATCTTGCGGATTGGCTTGACCGGCTTGGCCCGTTTGGCAGTGGTAATCCAGAGCCGCGATTTGTCATTCCCGATTGCAGAATCAAATTGGCAAAATTTGTGGGCGAGGCGGGGGCGCATTTATCCTGCCGGCTAGATGATGGCAGCGGTACCTTAAATGCAATTGCTTTTCAGGCAGGCGGTACGCCGCTGGGGCAGGCAGTAGCCGATGCCCGCGATGGCCACTATTTGCATATTCTTGGTCGGGTGCGGCGCGACCGGTTTCGTGGCGGCAATGCCATGCAGTTTGAAATTGATGATGTTGCCGTTCCGCCACTGGCATTTGCGCGATAGGCCTCGAATTTCACCCCGGTTTTGCCTGTTTTGCGGAAAAACACAAGTTGATGATAAAAGCGGCTTGATTTGGTCGGCGGTTTTGACTAATACAAGCGTCATTGGCTTTGCTTTTAAAGATGTCCCGTTCGTCTAGAGGCCTAGGACACCGCCCTTTCACGGCGGCAACAGGGGTTCGAATCCCCTACGGGATGCCAAATCTTGTTTCCAAGCTATTGATTTCTGTAGAACTACAGAAGTTGCACGAAAATTTAGGTACCTTTTAGGTACCTTTTTTTGTGTCTTAAAATGCGAAAAAACTTATTTCAGAACATATTTTACGAAGCTTAACTGGCTCAATCTGACACTGATTACACCCAATCAGTGAGTTAGATAATGACTGCTATTAATCACAAATTTTACACCATCAGCGACATAGCTACGCTGTTCAACGTGCATAAAAATACGGTAAGGCGTTGGCGAGATAATGGCGAAATACCAAAGCCAATTTGTATTAACTCCCAGTCTTTGTTTTGGCCAAAAGAGAATTTCGATGAATTTCTTGCTAGTAAACAGAACCAAGGCCAAGACCAATGATAGCGGCGCTTCCAATCCCGCTATCGCCCCGCGCTAAAGAACACCCTTCGGGCTGGCCTAAAGTGGCGTGTGAGAGTTTTTAACGATGTTTCCGTTGCTGATAAAAGCTGTAAAAGCGGAGGGGCTTAAACCGCCAGAAAAGGCCATTCTCATCCAAATTGCCGATTTAACAAACCAGCTGAAGGGTAAGCAGGCGTGGCCGTCAGAAGAATATCTGGCTTTAAAAACAGGATTTGTGAGAAAAACGGTCAGCAGAGCGAAGAACGGCCTTCGCAATCGCGGCATCCTTAGTTGGGTATCGCCAAAGCAAAGCATTATTAAAAACAGCTCCTGCATCTATACAATCAATGAAAAAGAGCTTGAGAAATACCTACCAAATACCGCGCCTGCCTCACTTGGGGTGGGTCACAATGACCCAACTGAGGCTGAGAATGGGGTCACAAAGTCCCTCGGCGAGGGTCATATTGACCCACAGGTTGGGTCACAAAGTCCCACGAGTAGGGTCATAGAGTCCATCTATACACCTAACTATCCAATTAAAATCCTCTTAAGCGATACAGATCGCGTTAAGAGATTAAAAAATGATGTTGGGGTTTTGACGATTGATAACTGGCTGAAGATGGCTTGCAACGAACGTCGGTACCCAGATCCAAGGCCAGCAGAATACCAAGAGCACATCTGGATGGATTATCAAATACTGCACTAAGAGTTTAATCGCCAGCTTTTTGGCTTGCTTGGCATAAGTGAGAGCCAATGGGCGCTGGGCGTTGCCAAGTATAACGAGCAATATCGTTCAAAAGCTGGTGGCAAAGAGTTGGAAAGGCCAAACCTAAAGGCGTTCTATGCATTAATGCGGTTTATAGCCTCGCCAGACCGTTCTGATGAGGTCTGGGTTGCAGTTGGTGGTAGCGGGCTTCCAAAACCGTCACTGACGGAGAAAACGCGATTGAAAGACCTGCCCTTGAAAGGTGCTTAGATCAGCTTGGCAAGCTAACTTGCTTGACGCCATTTGAGCAAAAAAATAATGTTATCGAATGTTAAACATTAAATTAATAGCTATGGCTGCTGGATTTGTGGGGCTCTTTGGGCTGGTGGGCTGCCAACAGCAAACTTCCAACACCAATGCGACAGTTAAGGTTTCTAGCGCGGCTACTGCTAGTGCGTATAGCTCCGGCGGTTCGGTTGCAACTACCGACTACGCTTATTCTGATGCGCAACCAGACAATGTGAACTTAGATTTGGTTATGACACTCGAAGATGCAGCACGGTTTGAGAACAGAATTGGTATCGGCGCTCCATTAAAAAGGGTAACTCGCTACGTTGGCAAAACTCGGCGCGAAGCAATAAAGCTTATTGTTTCAGAACTAGATAATTATCAGGATGATTTTTTGTGGCCGGATTGGGTCAATAACGTCACACCTATAAGCTTTTTTGAACGGGCAAAAAAAAGAAATAGATTCTATTGCGGTGAGTCGATGTTCGAAGACTCGCTGAGAATGGAGCTTTCTAAAAAGTTATTAGTTTCAAATACGCCTCAATTTGAGAGGTTGTTTTTGGTTTGGCTGGATCACTTTTCCGTGGAGTTTAAAGCTTACTCCCAAAG
>Ga0255773_10005315_pt1 | contig 10605 bp, 19 predicted proteins | sample 011ome_17_FD_179971 | JGI IMG/M metagenome (GOLD analysis project Ga0255773, IMG submission 179971) | Coastal salt marsh microbial communities from the Groves Creek Marsh, Skidaway Island, Georgia - 011502XT metaG (version 2) | ecosystem: Environmental > Aquatic > Marine > Intertidal zone >...
CGCTGACAAACCAGAAGAAAAAGATGCTGGTGGAATGCCTGGTGGAATGCCTGGTGGAATGGGCGGCATGGGTGGTATGGGCGGAATGGGAATGTAATCTCAAAAACCCAACTCAAAAATTCAAAAACGCCAGAGAAATCAAACACTCTGGCGTTTTTTTTTGTTTCATCATTTCAATGAAGTTTCAATGAAGTTTCAATGAAGTCATCTTATAAGAAATTCCCGCTTTTTACCCCTAAACGATACACACTACTTATTTTTGATTTACCCCTATTCTACTCGTCTTAAAATTCGTTTCACAAATAGAACATTTCTAGTCTATACCCTCAATTTTTAGTCTTAATTTAATCTGGTATTGATTTTCAAGTTTCGCTACAATTATTTTATGGAAAATGAAGTAGTTGAAAATCAAATCAATGAAGAACTAGATGTTAAGATTTCAGATAGTGTAACTGACGCATTAGTCTTTTCAGTTACTTACACCAATTACATTAACAATATCAAAAATGATAAAGAAGACAGAACTCTAGGTATGTGGGAAATTCAACCAGAGAATTTTAACAAACTTAAATTCGCATATGTGTATCTAAAAGGTTCATCAAAAATGATTGTTAAAAAATATCATATTGAAAAATTTGAATATGCGAACAAAGAGAAAGGTTACGACAAAGATTGGAGAGTATGTTTTGTATTCTCTAAATCTGAAGATGTGTTTTTTGAATATCCTTACGATAGTTCAGTTCAAGGTCGTCAATATAGAAGTAGTCAAACAATGGACAATTCACCTAGATTGGAACAAGGTGATGTTGAAGTTAGATTAAAACAATCAGAAAATACACCAGATACAGATTATTCAACAAAAGTCACTAAAACAGGAGAAAAGAAGTCTGGTAGAAGAAAAGGTCATATTCTATCACCACGAGATAAACTTGTTTCTGTTTATACCGAGAAATTCAAACATAAGAAGTTTAGTGATTTTACTAAATTACAAGAATTAGAGAAACAAGTTGAAGAAGGACAAGAACCAGAAACAGTATTAAATAATTACTTCAATTCCATAGATAATTAACAAATACGCAGATAAAATAATTTCATTTTTTTCCATTGCGTAGATACGCAGTTGTATAAATACTTTTACATACTTTGTAATAGTTTATTTAAAATACCATTTTATATCGTAAGGTGAGTGGTTCTTAAATAAACATTTATCGGTAGGAAAGAATCCACGATTTGAGAAATTACAAACAGGTATTTCTCTATGAAATAGTATTTCATAACTTTTATACCATTACAAAGGTTTTAACCAATTAACTACAACAATGTGAGTTGAAGTAGATACGATTAACTATGTCTAAACAAAAGATAGAAACAAAACAAAAGAGAATAAGAAGTAACAAACAAGAACAACTATATCAGGAACTCATTAAAGACCAGAGTAAGATATGTAAAGATTTTATGATTAACTTAAACACCGATACTAACTTAACTATTCATACATTGAAAAAGAAGTTCAGATTATTGAACGCCATTGTTAATCGTAAGTTATGTAAAAACTTTATTAAGTGTCCTGAAAAGAGAGTTGGTTTCTATGGTTTCTTTGAAAGAAAATTAAACAACAACCATATAAACTTGTTAGTTCAAGTTCCAAAAGAATATGATGTATTGAATGTATTAACTCTAATCGTTCAAGGGTGGAAGAAGTTAGGATTTAGACCTTGGTATCAAGTATCAAACGATAAAAACGCTGTTGTTAGTTATCAAATTAAACAATTTACAAATCAGGAAAGTGAAAACTTTTTAATTAGTTAAGGAGAGAACTATGGGTGCGATGAGAATGGGAAACAAACATTTATCGGACACTATTCAAGTGTGTAGATATGTGATTGAGAACACCGACAATTTACACAGTAAGAATATTCTTGCGAGAGGAATAGTAAAAAGAATAGAGAAATTTATACATCAAACAGGAAGACTAAAAACTGTAAATAATTTTATTAAACAAGACCAACAAACTGCGGTGTTGTTTAAAGATTAAATAACAATGAAAAGGAATAAATATAAGTATGATGAATCCAAAAATAAAAGAACTCATAAGAAAAATAGAAACAGAAAAGAACACTTTGACGAGATTGTCCTTGTTAGAAGAATTAGATGTTTTCGTAACAAAGTTTCGTAAAGAAGAAGAACTTAAATTTAAGAGAGAGAGAAAAATATGACATTAGTTCCAATGAATGTAGAACAATTGAGAAGACAAGCGATTAAAAATTCTCAATTGAAAGAAGAACAACAAAAAAATTATCAAGCGAAATTAGACCAAATGTCTAAACACAATGTCGGTGGTTATTTGGACATTAGACAAATAAAGAAATCAAATCAGTTCAAAGAACAAAAAGTTTATTTTGATACAGAAAAAGTAAATGCGGAATTTGAAGATATGATGACTTACAATAGACTAATTTCTAAAAAACAGAATTTTTTAGACCATTTAAAGTCGTTAGGTCATTCAACAACTGACGCACATTCAATGAGATTATGGACAAGAATAGTTGATGAAATCATTGGCGATGTAAAACTCGCATACGATATTAAAGATAGAGATTAAAAAATTTAATTAGTTTGAAGTGAAAATAAAACTAGAGGAAATCTCCAAATGATAAACATAAACGAAAATAGATATAACAACATTGTTTCAGATAAAACAAAGGTGACTTTTACAATTGATAAAAATTTGATGAATACTTTTAGACAAGTCGCAAACAAAGATATGAGAAAGTATTCTCAAATAATTGAAGGTAGTATCAAACGATACATTAGTTCTAAATTATAAATAGTAATAACTTTCATTCAAACTGATTAAAACTTCGGTAGTAGATTCCCTGTATTTCATTATCTACTACCGAATGTATAAGACTAGATTAAATTAAACTCCAAAAGAACCATTGTTCTCCAACCATTCTTTTCTTTCATAACTTTTTTAGAAACGATTTTATAACCAGAGATAGTTGCGTCAGTTAAAGTATTGTCTGCGTTCATCTCATAAGATTTAACAACACCTTTGTTATCATCTTTAAGAGATATTTTTTCTGAACGAACTAAAGAATGTTGAGTAATGTCAGCGATTTTTAACTTACTATCTAAAATCGCTTTACTTTCACTAATACTCAAATCTTTACTCCAACCTTGACCACACATTCTAATTACTTTGTCAGTTGATTTGTTTTTTTCACACCAAACATTAGTGAATTTCATTAAGTCATTTGGTGAGTTAATTGTCTTTTTATTCTTAACATAAGAGTTACTACAATTAGTTAATAACAAACTAACAATTATCATTATTACTGTTCTCATTTAACCTCCTGTCATTGAGAAAACAAAAATCATCGCATTCCAAAACAATTCATTACCTTGTTCTGAATACATCAAATCATTCCAGAACCCATTACTCATTTTAACTGTTTCGTTACACACTTTGATTTCTTTAGTTGAAACGATTACTCCATTTTCTGTAATCGTTTCTGTTTGATAAGAACACTCATCTGCGATTACAGAATGAGTGATTAAAAATAGAAAAATTATAATTCGTTTGACCATAACTTTTCTTTTTTCTGTTGTGATAATTCAAACTGTAATTGATTAAGAATTGCGTCAATCAAATTGAAAAATGCGATATGAACTTCTTTTTCAAAAATTGATTTTTTACATTCAGTTGTTTTACAGTTAGATAACACATTAGTTATCACCATTTGATAATACTCGTTTGATTTACCAAATGCGTGAGTGGTAAAACTAATTAGAAACAGAAATATAATTGTTTTAATTAGTTTCATTTTTCTCCTTTCTCTTTCTTTCTTCTTCTTGTTTTTTGTATTTTGTTATCGTTTTTGGATAATCATAAAAATCTAAATCAGAAATACTTTCTGATAATTTTTTAATAATTTCTCTTTCGTGTTTGTTCTGACAGAACTCACAATAGAGTTTTCCAACTGGATAAAGTGTATTCAACTCAATCTCAAATTTTGACAATTGAGTAGAACATTCCGAACAAAGATAATCCATTACGCTACTCCTTGTTGTGATATTTCTCTTTGAATTATTTTGTGTGTCCAAGACAAAGGAAATTTCTTACGAGTTGATTTAGAAATTACATCTGAAATTGTTCTGTAACTTTTACCTTGTTTTCTCATCAACAACATTTGACGAATAACTTCTTGTTCTTTTTCAACAGGAACAAAGAAACCATTTTCATCTTTGTCATAACCAAATGTCATTTTTCCACCTGCGAACTTGTTTTCAGTTTTCATTCTTTCTCTATAACTTTTCATTTTTTGAGAAGTTTGTTCTGCGTGAAACTGTGCGAAACAAGACAACATAGTTAGAAAAACATTACCTATCGCATCTGAACCAGTTACTTCACAATTCAAATCAACGAAATGAAGTTTAACTTTCTTTCTTTTAAGTTTTTGAATTAACTGAAGTAAAGAAAGTGTATTTCTTCCACATCTGTCTAAATGACTACAAATGATATTGTCATTCTGTTTGACTTTTTTTAGTAGTTCAAAACCTTGTTCTCGTCTTTCAAAAGGTATTGTTCCACTACATTGTTCTTTGACAATTTCATCTACATTTAAAGACTTTAAATTGGCGTAAAGTGTAGATTTTTTGATTTGGGTTTCAATTGAACTACCCTTTTCAAATGCGTTTATATCGCTGTTTCTACAATAAATGTAAGTTTTACTCATTTTTATTTCTCCTTTCATCGTTAAGTTCTCAACAAGAACGCTAACAGGATCGGATGGGGTATCAAGGGAATTACCACGACAATTAAGGAATTCTCTTAATTGTCTTCTCAAAAACTTGAATTTTTGACATATTGGGATAGATTTTTTCTATGGGAGTAAAAGAACAAATATCATTAGTTCATAAAGAAACTGTATTAGATAAACAGATACAGATTTATCGTCTTCATTATACTTACTTGAGAATTTGTCTTAAATACAAAGATGAATTTAAGGTAGATAAATCAAAATATAGTGGTTGGAATTTAGATTTTATTGAAAAACAAAAAGAAGTAACAACTTCATTTAATATTTGGTGGAGTAAAATAGGTAGAGATTTATTCTCAAAAAAGACTTTTGACCCAAAAGTTATCAAATCAAATAATATTAAACATTTACCTAATTCATTGACTATTCAAATATCTAAAACTTCACCAATTGAATACAATCTTCAAAAGATTAGAGAAATTCTCGGTAAAGAAAAAGAAAAAAAGAAAGAAGTAGATACTCAAAGAAATCATTATGTAAAACTTCAAATCTATTTGGAAACTTGGAAACTTCATAGAGAAGAAGACTTAACTTTAAGAGAAACTAGAAGAAGATTGGTCGCAAGAAGAAAACAAATATTAAAACGATTAGGTAAAAGAAGTGCGATGGATAAATTCGCAACACAAGATTTTCTAAAATTTAGTCCAGAACTTGAAGGAAAACAAACTTCAAATCAAAGATTTGGTAAAAAATTTTCAAGTGTAAGAAGTTTAGAAAGACAAATTACAAGATACAGAACAAACGCAAAAAGAATTCTTCATAATGTTTGTAATGGAGAATTTCCAGGTCAATACTCATCTTAATTTCCAACTGGAAATATTTTTTATAGGACAGATAAGGTCTTAACTCTACCTGTCCAACTATTTTCACTTTTTTATAATGTATGATTAGGGAGTATGATTAAAGAAGTGAGTAATAAAAATGTTTTTGTTTTATTTCATAAAGTTGGTCCTAAAGTTACTTACTTCTTTCATACTAGGACAGTTAAAGTCTTAACTCTATCTGTCCAACTATTTTTCAATAATTGTCTGATACAATTAAGACATAATGATTAACAAAGGAGTGAAACAAATGAGAATGTATCAAAATGAAAAACAAAGAAAATGTAGTGAAGATATTGAAAGAAGATTTCCTACAATAAAAGACCCAATGACAAGAAGTGTTTATTTAGAAACTCAAAAACTACCAGAAAGTAGTAATCACTATCAAAACACTTACTCTAAAAATGCGTGGATTATGAAGAATATGACTTTCAATGAAGAAGACATTTCTGATTACTTAAATGATGTTAAGAAATTAGAGAAGAAAAGACATATTAGTCAAAAAACTAAAGTAAAACCTATGTTTAATTCAATCCTTAGATTGAAGAAAACACCTAAGACTTCAACAAGAGTTTTAGAAACTTACAATTCTAATTTGAAAGTAGCGTAAGTGAAGAACTTTCATTTAGATTTGACCAATGAGAAAGATAAATCCGAAATCAATCAACTTATCTATTGTGATGAATGTATTGAAACGAATGTTTATGAACTACCTCATCAACAAGTAAAAGTAGGATTTACATCTATTGGATTAAAGGTGTGGTGTCTTCAACATAACAAAGAAGTCATACACATAGATTTTAACAACGCAAAAGACAAACTTAAATTACTACAACGAAATTGTAGTTGTGGTGATTGTAACTATCGGGAGGGATTAAACTAATGTCTAATAAGATTATTTTATTAGAAGAACTAATACTTAAAGTTCTTTGTTTGAATGTTCCTATCAAACAAAGAACTGAAGTAGATAAGATTGTCAAAAAATTAAAAGAATTAAAAAGACAATATATTGAAGAGGTATTTTGTTAATGATTAAAATTTACAAAATATATTTTGATTTAATTTTCAAAGATAAGACAGATACTTCAAATCAAAAATTTATACCTTTAAGTCAAAGACTTAATCCTAATAAACACAAAAAGATTAAGAGAGAAGAAATCAAACAATTTGAAAATTGGAAAAAAGAACAATTTGAAAATAAAGTTTATAGAAAATATTGGAACAATAAAGAAATAGAAAAATTCAAAGTTGATTGGATTGTAGTTGAAAATTACCAAACAAGATATTCTTTCATAAATGGAAAAGTAAATTGTAGTGTTGAATGTAGAACCAATAAACAAGAAGAAATAGAAAATATTTTACAAATAATTTGTAAATCCGCAAACGCATTTGATTACAAGTTTTTAAGATTTGATGAATTTGAAAGAGAAAATTTCTTTAGTGAGAATTTTGAAGAAGAATTAAGAGATCCAGATTTTGAAAGTGAAAGTGAAAGACGAATGCGAAACGATGAAGAAAGAGTTTCTGACGAAAACAAAGAAAAGATGAGAATAGTTAGAAGTCATAAAAAAACAAATAGTGGTCTAGCGAATTTAACTTCTATCTACAAACGAAATTAAAGAATTTAATTGGAAACAATTAGATACTCACAGAATTTTCTGTGAGTTAATTAAACCTATAACAATGGAGTGATATGACCAAAACAAATGGTAAAATCAAAGAAGATATTGAGGTAACAAGAGAATTTTTACAATCTCTTGCGAACTCAACTGATAACGCTTATGAGAAGTTTTCAAAAACTTCTAATAACCTAGTGAAAGAAGTTGAAGAAAAAGAAAAGAAACTTCAACTTGAGAAACAAAGAAGAAAAGACGAACAAGAAAACAATATTAGAGATAATATCAAAAAGTTTTCAAACAAATTTGATATGAACTCTAATAAAATGATTGTTGAAAGAGTTGTCTGTGAAAAAGTTAGTAAAAACGCCACAGATGACCAGGTGATTAAGACTAGAACTAATAATATTCAAAAGTTCTATACTTCAATTTTCAACAACATTCTTGTCGGTGTTAAATCAATCTACAATGTTTGTGTTGAACTTTATAACGCAGAACAAGAACTTAAGGATGACTTCGGTATTCTTAAACAAGTTCTTCCATTATCAGAAACAACTATCGCAAAGTATCTAAAGATAGGTAAATCTGAACTTTTGAGTGATTTATATAAGTTAAATAAATTACCAGAAAGTTGGACAACTCAATATTACATTACAACTCAAGTAACTAAACAAAACTTGAATAGCGATGAAACTGCGAGAGAAGCGTTCATCAATATGTGTAGTATCTATACGACACAAAAAGATGTGTATGAGTATTTCTATGGAGAGAAACAAATATCACCTTCTCCTTGGGAATATGGTGATTTAACTAAACCTGTTGATTTTCTAAAAGTTGCGATTGAAAGTGATAATAGATTATCTGGTTTAGAACCTAATACTCTTTTCTACATTAGAGAAAGAGTTGAGGAAGTTGTTGAAGACGCATTAAAAGAAATGTCTATTGATAAACTTGGTTATTCAACTGATGTTTTTGATAAACCGATGAAAGTTGGTGTTGCGTTCAACGAACAACTTGCGAATGGTATAACAACTCATACTTTTGAATGGATAACTAATCTTGGAAGTAAAGAGTTAAGAGAAAAATACTTAACTGCGTTCAAAAAGAAGTTCAAAGAAATAACTTCTAAAACAGTTAATTCTGTTGTTCCAAATAATGTTGGGTATTCCGACTTAAAAAGTAAGTAAATCTCAATAATAAAAATAATGGTCAAGGGTTTAACCCCTTGACCAAACCAAAAAACCACTTACCAAATTGATATGAATAAGATTAAGAAAAAAATTTTAAGAGAAACTATTAAAGAATTACCACAAAACCCTAGTCTAAAAGTTTATAAATTTAACAACAGTAGTAGTTACTATTGTTCTTTCTATGTTGGAACAAAAGTAATGAAAAGTGGTAATGTAGAAAAAAGTTTAAGAACTAAAAATGTAAATGATGCGATAAAAAAAGCGAAACATATTTACAATTCTTGGTGGAGAGAAAATAATGAAAAAACAATTAAAACAGAAAAGAATTTTGACAAAGATATAGCGCAAGAGTTTTTAAGACATAGATTTAACAAATACAAAGGTCGTAATTCAACCCAACCAGAAAGAGAACAGTTAAAGTATGACAACTATTTGAAAAAATATTTTGAAGATGTTGATTATACAAATATTGAAAATGTTAATAATGTTATCAACGATATTATTGAAAATCTAAAATTTGATAAAAAAACTGATAACACAATATCAAAATATATTTCTCTAATTTCACAAATGTTTAAGAGAGGATTAAACAATGGTGTTATAACAAAATTACCTGACTTCCCCACTTTTAAAATTATCAACCAAGAAAGACCTTCATACTTTAATAGTGAATTAAATATGATTTCAAAACAATTAGATGAAGAATACAATTCTTCTAAAGATAAATTTTATTTAGAAACTAAAGACTATATCAATCTTATAAGAAGTGGTGGATTTAGACCTGGAATTGAACCACTAAAGATTAAAAGATTTCAATATAGATTTATTAACGACAAAGATAATCCTACAGAACCAATTTTACTTTTCACATTATTTGGAACTAAAACTAAACCTAAACATCAATTAACTTGTCATCCTTATTTCACTAAACATATTTTCATACCAGAAATTTTAAAAAGAAACGAAAATACAAAATCAAATGATTATCTTTTATTTCCTACCTACAAAGATAGACAAAGTTTATATAGAAAGATTAGTTCAGTTTTCACTAGAATATCTAAAAAATTAGAATTGTATTATCGTAATGGTTCAACAAGACCAATCTATGCGATTAGACACACATTCGCAAAAAACCGATATAATCAAAATGCGAGTTTAGAAGTTGTCGCAAGACAAATGAATACTTCTACTAAAATGTTACACAGAAATTATTTGGATAATGATGATAAGATGTTACTTGAAGAACATAAGAGATTATTTCCAGATTGGAATAATAAAGAAAAAGATAAGTCCTCAAAATAATAATTCAATGAAGTTCAATGAAGTCATCTTTTGAACTCCTTTTGAGTTTAACCTCAATCTCAATGAAGTTTTCAATGAAGTCCTTAAATAATCTAATATTGGCGTCAAATGTATGAGAATGTAACTTACATACCGTTTAGAGAACACTCATTAAACATTCCCTAAACAAATTTAGAACCCTCGGAAAAGAAATTTCTGGGGGTTTTTTATTTTTGGAAGTAATCTATTACATCCTCAACATTTTTTGTTGGAGGAAAAATTGGATAAAAATATTTTACAATTTCGTTGTCTTTTAAAATTAAGGTAATTCTTTTAATTAAATCCATACCTTCAACTTTGAATAATGGAAGTTTTAATTTTTTAGCAAATTCAAGTTTTTCATCAGATAAAATTGGATATGGTAGATGTAATCTGTCTGCTAATTCTTTTTGATATTCTGTATTTTGAGTAGATAATCCAAATATATTTTTAACTCCCAATTCTTTCAATTTAGAAAAATTATCTCTAAAAGTACAAGATTGGGGTGTACACCCTCTTGCTCCTGGAATTTCATCCCAACCTTCGGGCAGTGCTTTCCCCGGCACACCTGTCATGGGATAAATGTATATAACGCTAATTTCTTTTAGTTTAGAAATATTAACAATTTTGTTATCAGTTGAATTTAATTCAATATCACTAATTTTAAAATTGTTTAAATGAAGTAGATTAACATCTAATTTTGGTTCAGGAATTTTTGTCCAATCAACATTAAAAAAATCTTTTTGGTTCATGACGCTAATTATCACTAAATTACTAGATTGAATATTGATTATTTAAAATCATCTTTTGAGTTCCTTTTGAATTGGACAATAAA
>Ga0255773_10005322_pt1 | contig 10596 bp, 15 predicted proteins | sample 011ome_17_FD_179971 | JGI IMG/M metagenome (GOLD analysis project Ga0255773, IMG submission 179971) | Coastal salt marsh microbial communities from the Groves Creek Marsh, Skidaway Island, Georgia - 011502XT metaG (version 2) | ecosystem: Environmental > Aquatic > Marine > Intertidal zone >...
GTTTGTAGTTGGTGATCCTACAAATAAAGAATCGATTATGGCATTTTTCAATCCAAAAATTATTGACTTTTCAGAAGAGACGGTTTATTATGATGAAGGTTGCTTGAGTTTTCCAGGTCTTTTTGTGAAGGTCAAACGACCAAAAGAAATTCGGTTACGATTTACGGATATGAATAATGAAACGACAACTACAAAATTTACTGGATTCACCGCTCGTGCAATCCAGCATGAATACGATCACCTTTCAGGTATTGTATTTACAAGTAAAGCTACGGCTTATCATCTCGGCAAAGCTAAGAAAGATCAAAAGTTGCGTCTACGCCGTAGTCGTTAAATATCTCCCCGTATATTATGCTTATAAATTGAGAAGGTGGAAATGACAAATTTCAATAAAGTTGCAGACTTCATGAATGCGTTCGGTCAAGATGTAGAAACTGAACCGCAGTGGACATCCGTGTCAGAACTCCGATACGAATTGATTCGAGAAGAACTTGAAGAACTTCGTGAAGGCTTAGATAAGCGAGATATTGTAGAGATTGCAGATGCGTTAACTGACCTTCTTTATGTTGTATATGGTGCTGGACATTCTTTTGGAATTGATCTTGACAAATGCTTTGAAGAGGTGCATAATAGTAACATGAGCAAACTTGGCGAAGATGGTAAACCTATCTATCGTGAAGATGGTAAAGTATTGAAAGGTCCAAACTATTGGGCTCCTGACTTGAAGAAGGTATTATATAATGGCTAATCATGTAACTTCATTTATTACGTTTGAAAATTTATCCGACGGAGCAAAAGATTTCCTAGAAAATATGAATGAGGAAACTCTTCTTCAAGAACTTTATTCAGACTATGATGAGACTCGTGGTTGGCACATCGATAATGTCGGTGCAAAGTGGTTGACATTTGATGATATTGATTCTGCTAATATCTCATGCACTTCTGCTTGGTCGCCTCCTGTTCAATTCTATGATAAACTTCATGAAAAGTTAGTTGAACTTAATTCACCAGATGCTGTAGTTTGGGTAACTTACGAAGACGAGATGCCTAACTTTATTGGCGTATATGGTCTGGGTAAAGATACAGATTACGAAGAACATCTTGACGAAGAGTACTACGAAGATATTTTGGGTATGCTTCCGTATGATGAAGTATCTGAAGAGTTCAACGATGGCAGCGATGATCGCCCTAATTTTTGGGAAGAAGTTCAAGATTGGTTCTCAAAACAATATGATTGCTTCAAAGAAAGTTTTTAAATTAAATGAAATACGAATCGTATACTTTAAATGATGTGAAGAAAGCATCATCACAAAAATTATTTACTGTTATATCAACTTTTGCTGGTGCTGGTGGTAGTAGCACTGGTTATCGACTTGCTGGTGGTAATATACTTCTTATCAACGAATTTGTTGAAGCAGCAATTGAATCATATACAGCAAACTATCCAGATACTCCTGTTCTTGTTGACGATATTAAAAAATACTCTGGAGAAGACTTTCTCAAAATGGTTAATCTCAAGCCAGGAGAACTTGACATTCTTGATGGTAGCCCTCCTTGTTCTGCCTTTTCAATCGCTGGTAAAAGAGAGAAAGGTTGGAAAGGTTATGTATCTGATAACAGATTGACATACTTTAATGATGAAGGTGAGTTAGTAACAGAGGGTGAGTTAGTCGAGAAGACTGGCATCAAACAATATTCCGACAATAAGATAGTTGAAGATATTGAAGATTTATTTTTTGAATATGTTCGTATAGCAAAAGACATTCAACCAAAAGTTATTGTTGCTGAAAATGTCAAGGGTATTACATTTGGTGAAGCAAAGAAAAAACTCACTGAAATATTATTATCTTTTGAAAAGATTGGATATGAAGTTACATACAAAGTATTGAATGCAGCACATTATGGTGTCCCGCAAGCAAGAGAACGTGTTATCTTTATATGTGTCCGTAATGATGTGTGTGAAAAAATTGGTCTGAACTTTCTCAATCTCAATAGTATTTTTCCTGATGAAAACTCTAAATTTGTCAGTCTAAAAGAAGCAATAGACAATGTTGAGAATGATCCAGAAGAAGTTCAAATGTTGCGTGATTATGTACAATCAGGATTTCAGAAAAAATTTATTTGTAGATTACCTATGAATCCAACAAAACATAGCAAGCCTTCAGACAAAGAACATAAGTCTTGGAATCCAAAAGGTTCGTGTTTCAATATGATACGACCAGCACCACAGTTACCATGTCCAACACTAACTCAACAAGGACAACAAAAAAGTGTATCTGGTGTGTTTCATTATAATGATGACCGTAAGTTTACCATCAAGGAATTAAAAATAATTATGTCACTACCAGAAGACTATATATTGACAGGGGATTTCGATAAGCAAGCCGAGCGTATTGGTCGCATGGTAGCACCAAAGATGATGGCAGCGGTTGCGAGTTCGATTTATGAAAATGTGATTAAACCATATAATGAGGTTATTTAAATGGCTGACTTTACTTTTGCACATAGGCAAGAAGGGTTTGACGAACATATCAACTGGTCCATTCGTGGTTACGGTGATCTATTAAGTGATGTGATTGCGTTCTCTCGTTACTTTGTTGAGAATGATACCAATGTAGTTGACATCGGTTGTTCGACTGGTAAACTCACAAAAGCACTCATGGAATATAATAATGAAATCGCTCCAACTGCACAATACGTTGGAGTTGAAATTGCTGAAGGTTTCATAAAAAATTTAAAAGAAAGAAAAAAAGAAATCGGTGAGAATGCTGAATTTGTATTTGATGATATTCGCAACTACGAGTTTGAAAATTGTTCTCTTGTTACTTCTCTGTTTACATTACAATTCATGCCTAAAAAAGATCGTGGTAATGTAATTCAAAAAATATACGATGGTCTAAATGATGGCGGTGGGTTTATATTCTCTGAGAAAATCGATTCTGAAAATAGTCGTATGCAAGATATGATGACATTTAATTATTACGATTATAAACGTCAAAAATTTAAATATGATGATATTATGTCTAAAGAACAAACACTTCGCCATATGCTAAAGCCTAATACCTGGAATGAGATTGAAGAAATGATCTACTCTGCAGGATTTAAAACTGTAGAGCAGTGCTGGCGTAATTATAATTTTCTTGGAGCAATCGCAATTAAATAAAAAAACACTTGACAATATCATCGATGTCTGTTATATTATAAAAATGAACAGTGGATGTTATTCACAAATGAAATGAAAGAAATTATATCATGAATTCCTATGAGATAAAAGATGTTGACACTGATGAAGTGTTGTCACGTTTCTTAGAAATATCGCCGAAAAATCAGTTCAAGTATGATAACGGCATTCGCCTAAAAGAAAAAATCATCATCACTTTACGTGAATATCTTGCTATTATGCGAGCCGGTTATGTTGTGAAGTCTATCAAAACAAACCGTCCAGATGTGAACAAGCTTGAAAAGAAACAAGGCATCATTGGGACTTTGTTTATGGGCGATGACTTACCTAACTTGTGTGTGTCAGTCTACTACAAAGACGATGGTGTAGTTGAGATTCGTGTTACAGACGGGGGTCACCGCACTCGTTCATTTGAAGAGTTTGTTGAAGATAAGTTTATTCTTTCAAAGAAAGCATTCTTCACAAATAATTTTGGTAAAGAGACAACTTTACATAGCATGAGTGCAAAAGATATTCGTGAAACTCACCCAGAAGCTTGGGAAAACTTTTTGAATGAAGAGTTAACTTTTACTGTATATCACAACTCCACACCAAATCAAGATGCACGTGAGACGCAGAATCGCAACAAAGGTTCAAACCACAATTCACAAGAGCAACGCAATACTCTTGACGAAAACGTTGTTTCAGAGTATGTTCGTAACACTTGTCGTGTTGTTGAAGAAGAAAACAATACACCGCATCGTTTGTTTGAAAATAATTTGATCGGGTATTCACTTGGTCGTCTTGCTTATGATGAGACTTTAACACGTTTGATGTTGATGATTGAATGTAAAGATCCATCAATCTCAATTGACGATGAAAAGATGGACAAGCTATTCGAAGACGGCTCTATTCAAGACCGCGGTCGTTTGTACGTGAAAGAGAACGATTTCAATGCTATCGTAAAAGACACTAACAAATTGTTGGATACAATTGCAAAAATCTTCGATGTGTATCCAACTGGCTTAAAGCTTGCTCAATCAAAGCGTGATAAGACTACGTTCACAGCATTGACTCGTTTCTTATTGAAGATTGAATCCGAGCTGTTTCCCTTACAGCAAGATATGGTTATCGTTAACTACGAGAAGTTTGCAAATTCGTTTGTTGATATACTAGAGACAATCTATAGTGATAAAGCAACGATTGCAGATTGGGTCGGTGCTGGTGAAGATACGAAGGCGAAAGCTTTTGGTAAGTATCTTGGTCAGTTCAACGTAGTTAAAAAGACTAACTGGACTATCAAGTGGATGATGGATGAGTTTGCAGACCGCTATGAAGACTTTGGTATCATGCGTGTAGACAAGCGTGTATCGTTCCGTCCGGAAGATATTTTTGAGCGTTACGTTGAAGTTGGTAAGTGTTGTGAAGCGTGTGGGGCTCCTATTGAACAGAAAGATGCTCAAGGCGACCACGATATTCCACGTTCTTGGGGTGTCGAAGCAGGTGGCGTAACAGAGCCGAGTAACTTACGTATTCTATGTGCAACTGACAACAACAAGAAGTCCAACAAGTATACGTTTGAAGATTATGTGGATTCCCTAAAAAATGCTGCATAAATTTTTTTCTATCGATCAACTTCTTGTAGATCATGTGAAAAACAATGCCCCGGACAGTAAAGTTGCTCTTTTACTGTCCGGTGGTGTTGACTCTATATCTGTAGGTTTTGCCGCACAACGTCTTGGTAAAAAAATTCATGCATACAGTTTTAGATTAGACATACACGAATCATATGATTTTTTGAAAGCAAAAGAAATTAGTGAAACTTTTGATTGGGAATTTACTGGTGTTGTCATTCCCACCAAAAACATTGAGGCAGACTTTCATCATCTTACTCGTCTTGGCTGTTCAAAGAAAAGTTCATATGAGTGTAGTTATCCATTTATTCATGTATATCCAAAGATACAAGAAAATTATGTACTCAGTGGTTGGGCAGCCGACGGCTATTATGGGCTCAGTAAAACAGCAATGATTCATTATAAACATACAAAAGAAAAGTTTGACGAATTTAGAGACAAATATTTTGCACCTGATAAATGCGCTAATTATATTTGGCTTAAAAAAATATCGGACTTAGAAAATAAAATCTTTATCACGCCGTATCTTTCAACTGAAGTGAAAGATTTTTTCTACAGTATGGATTGGGAAGAAGTCAACAACCCATTCCAGAAACACCATGTTAGAAATGCGTTTCCAGAATTTGAGAAAATAGGTAAAGTTAAGAAACATTTAAATTTACAAATCGATTCTGGTGTGTCAAAACTATTTGATACATTAATACAGAATAAAAATATTAATTTAAAAAACAGAACGAGAATTATTGATATAGCTAGAGATTGGAATGTGTTTTGGTTACACCTTTCAGAGATGGATAATGCAGAAGAATATTTGAGAAAATATGATTACTTTAAATGACATCAAAGAAGCGATTGAATATACAGAGTATGGAGAACAATACAAAAGATTTTTCATTGATCTGTCTAATGAAAATCTAGGTAGCAAGACATATTCTCTATTGACAACTAATAGAAAATGTGTTAAATTTTTATTAGATTATTATGGTATATCAAGTTTAGATATGGAAATGTTATTTAACCGTGTATCTAATGACCCTGATATCAAAGATACTAATAGCTATTTGTTTAAAGAATTGTCAAATATTGTTAATGGGACATGGAAACAGGGTGAAGAAACTGAAGATATTGTAGTCAGAGATTTGAAGAATAATAACAGCATTGCTTCCGTTAAAAGAACAGGTGGTTTAGGTTCGAAAAGAGATATGTTTGATAAGGTTGATATTGAGTGTATATTAAAAAATGGTAAGCAATTAAACATACAAGTAAAACCTTGGAATGAAAAAATAACAGAAAAAGATAGAATGTCGAAAGCAGATGTTTTTGCGTTTGTTTCTGGTAATGAAATTCAATACAAAAAAAATATTTGAATGAAATTGATTACGAATTGGAAAGAACTGAATGATAGAGTATAAATATAATGAAGGTGAAATCCTTCGCCAACTGCAAGATTATATTGATGGTACTTATGGTGAGCATTATTCCACAAACAAATATCAAGCAACAGAATTCATTATTGACGGTGGTCATGGTGAAGGATTCTGCTTGGGTAATGTGATGAAGTATGCTCAACGATATGGTAAGAAAGATGGATACAATCGCAAAGACCTTATGAAGATTATTCACTATGCAATCATTGCAATGTATAATCATGACCTACAACATGGAGAAAAAGAATGAATGAAATTAGCATTGATATTAGTGAATTGAGAAAGCGAAAGATTTTTATTGCGACGCCAATGTACGGAGGGCAGTGTGGTGGTCAATATACACGAGCAATAATTGAGTTGCAGAAAATTTGTTCTGAATATGAAATTCAAACAGAATTCTTTTTTCTATTCAATGAGTCTCTGATTACTCGTGCCCGAAACTATTGTGCTGATGAGTTTATGCGGAGTGACTACACACACTTAATGTTTATTGATTCCGATATTGGTTTCAATCCACATGATGTTCTTGCTCTTGCAGCTATAGCTGATCCAGAGTCAGATAAAGATATTGTTTGTGGTCCATACCCTAAGAAGGTTATCTCGTGGGAAAAAATCAAACGAGCAGTTGACAAAGGTTTTGCTGACGAGAATCCTCAGAAACTTGCCAACTTTGTTGGCGACTTTGTTTTCAATCCAGCAGATGATCGACCAGAGATTCCATTAAATGAACCAGTTGAAGTTCTTGAAGGTGGTACTGGATTCATGATGATTCAGCGTAAAGCATTTGAGAATTATGCAAAAGCATATCCAGAGTTTTATTACAAGCCAGATCATATTCGTTCTGAAAACTTTGATGGCACTCGTGAAATCATGGCATACTTTGATTGTGTAATTTGCCCCGACTCTAAGCGTTATCTGTCAGAAGATTATATGTTCTGTCAGTGGGCACGTAAGGCTGATATCAAAGTGTGGATGGCACCTTGGATGCAACTTAATCATACTGGCTCATATCAGTTTGGTGGTAGTCTTATTGACATTGCTCAGATTGGTGTATCTGCTACTGCTGATCCAAGAGAAAAACTCAAGTAAATCTCTTTACTTTTGGCGTGATTTGAACTATACTTAATTATTGATTATAACATGGAGTTAAATTATGAATATTTCTGACAATACACTATCCGTTCTCAAGAACTTCTCTGGTATCAACCAGAACCTTGCTGTTAAATCTGGCAACAAGATCCGCACTATTTCTCCTCAGAAGACAGTAATGGCTGTTGCTCAAGTTGAAGATAAGTTTGATTCGGCGTTTGCTATCTATGACCTCAATCAGTTTCTGAGTGCAATTAGTTTGTTTGAGAAGCCTAACTTTGTCTTTGAAGATAGCAATGTAGTTGTTGCAAATGGTAAATCATCGATTCGGTATTTTTATGCTGATGAGTCAATGGTGATGTCTGCACCTGATCGTGACATTGAACTACCTGATACTCTTGTTGAATTTAAGTTGACCACTGATGTTTTCAAGTCAACAATGCAAGCAGCAAGTGTTCTCCAAGCACCAAACTGGTCAGTTGTTGGTAATGGCTCAATCATCGAAATTGTTGTTGGTGATGTAAAGAACTCAACATCAAACAATTATCGTGTTACCGTTGGTGCAACATCTGAAGAGTTTGGAGTAGTATTCAAAGTCGATAACCTCAAGATGATGCAGCGTGATTATAATGTTGCTGTTTCATCAAAAGGCATCAGTCACTTCACAACAGAGAAAGGCGATCTTCAATATTTCGTAGCTACCGAAACAAAGTAACGTTCGTATTACTTTATACTGAATTAACGTAACGTGATGATTACTTTGTGGAGATTATATTATGCTTTGGGTGGAAACTTATCGACCTTCTAAAATTGAAGACTGCATTCTTCCAGCAGACCTCAAGAAAACGTTTGCTGAGTTTGTCAAGAAAAACTATGTACCAAATCTACTATTGACTGGTGGACCTGGCGTTGGCAAAACCACTGTTGCGAGAGCAATGCTGGAAGAATGTGGCTTTGACTATATTGTGATTAACGGTTCGATGAATGGTAACATCGATACACTACGAAATGAGATTCAAAACTTTGCTTCAACTGTGTCCCTCACAGGCGCACGAAAGTACGTCATCCTAGACGAAGCAGACTATCTCAACCCACAGTCAACTCAACCTGCTCTTCGCAACTTTATGGAAGAGTTCAGTAAGAACTGTGGTTTCATTATGACGTGTAACTTCAAGAACCGAATCATTGAGCCTCTTCATTCTCGGTGTTCTGTGATTGAGTTTAAGATTGGTGGTAAAGATAAACCTGAGATTGCTTCGCAGTTTATGAAGCGTGTTGAGAATATTCTTGCTACTGAAAATATTGAGTTTGACAAAAAAGTCGTTGCCGAACTGATCATGAAACACTTTCCAGATTGGCGTCGAGTTCTCAATGAACTCCAGCGATACTCTGCTTCTGGTGTTATTGATACTGGCATTCTCGTCAATATGTCAGAAGATAATTACAAGAAACTTGTTGACTTTCTTAAAGCTCGTAACTGGAAAGAAATGCGTAAGTGGGTTGGTACAAATTCTGATGTTGAACCAACTGTGTTATATCGGAAACTATATGATACAGCGTCAGAGTTTATTGTTGATCGGTCTGTACCACAACTCGTGTTGCATATTGCAAACTACTCTTATAAGTCAGCATTCGTCGCTGACCAAGAAGTCAATCTTGTAGCCTGTCTTACAGAGATTATGTCTGATTGTGATTTTGAATAATGAAATTAAATATCAAAAATATTAGTAATACCATTACTAAAAAAGATGATCGTTATACTGTAAAAGATAACAATTATTTAAATAATTTAGTGGTAAGTAGCACAAATTTACATCCTGGTAAAAACACATCTGGTCATTTTCATTCTGGTCAAGAAGAAGTTTACTTCTTTATTAGTGGTAGTGGGTCGATGGAATTAAATGATAAGACGTTTTTAGTAGAAGCAAATACTGTTATCTTAATTCCTGATGGCGCATTTCATAAAGTTTATAATACAGGAAATGAAGATTTGTATTTTGTGTGTGTTTTTGATGGAAAGAGAGAAGACAAATGATTGTAGGAATTACGGCAAGCACATTTGATCTTCTTCATGCTGGGCATATTATGATGCTTCGTGAAGCTAAACAACAATGTGATTATCTTATTGTTGCATTACAAACTGACCCAACGATTGATCGACCAGATACAAAAAACAAACCAACACAAACGATTGTTGAACGTCATATCCAGTTAAGCGCTGTTAAGTATGTTGATGAAATTATCCCATATTCTACTGAGCAAGACTTGATAGATATTTTTGCAAGTTTCCCTTTACATATTCGCATCCTTGGGGAAGAATATAAAGATAGAGATTTTACTGGTCTTGATATATGTAAACAACGAAATATTGATTTATATTTCAATAAACGGGATCACAGATTTTCTACAACAGAGTTGAGAAAAAGGCTTTCTATAATTGAGGAAAGGATAAGTGATGTCTAACCCATATGAATATATTAATGCAATAAACTCTGGTAAAAAAATATCTAGCAAAGATTTCGACGAAAAAGGTTATGTGCCGTTTATAACTAACCGTCAGTTCTCTTATTTTCAAGATACCGTTCTTGCCGCAAATGAAATGAACGCTCATCACCATGCAAATAAGAAGTCTCAGTTTTCTTTTTTTATAAATATTGTTAGACCACAGAAACGTTTTGCTAAATGGTCTAAGACTGAACATCACGATGACCTGGAATGTATAGCCCAGTATTTTGACTATAGTTATGAAAAAGCGAAAGTCGTCATGGATATTTTGTCTGCCGAAGATATAAACAATATTAAGAAGAAACTTGAAAAAGGTGGATTGAAAAAATGAGTTTTGATATTAATAGTCTTGTGGAAGTGCGACTACGCAATCCCGATGACTTTCTCAAAGTCCGAGAGACCCTCACACGAATTGGTGTAGCATCTAAAAAAGAAAAGACGCTGTATCAGTCTTGTCATATTCTTCACAAGCAGGGTCGATACTACATTGTCCATTTCAAAGAGTTATTCGCTCTTGATGGCAAACCCTCCAATTTCTCTGAGTCTGACATGGCTCGTCGCAATACAATCACAAATCTACTCAAAGAGTGGGATCTAATTGAAGTTGTGATTGAATCGCAGACAGAGAATCCAATCTCTCCAATTAGTCAAATTAAAGTGCTTCCGTTCAAGGAAAAAGACGAGTGGGAACTCGTAGCCAAATATAATATTGGCAAGAAAAAAGACTAACATTCTCTAAGTCATTGATATCAAACAATTCTTTTTTTTTAAATGATGTATT
>Ga0255773_10005330_pt1 | contig 10589 bp, 3 predicted proteins | sample 011ome_17_FD_179971 | JGI IMG/M metagenome (GOLD analysis project Ga0255773, IMG submission 179971) | Coastal salt marsh microbial communities from the Groves Creek Marsh, Skidaway Island, Georgia - 011502XT metaG (version 2) | ecosystem: Environmental > Aquatic > Marine > Intertidal zone > Salt...
CCCCTTGCCCCAAATAAAAACGAAGAGATAACCTAGGGGTTGTTTTTTATACAACTTATACATGATTAGCAACGGTCCCTCTCGAACATTTACCCGCGAAGCGGTAGAGGCGTGGCTTCACAGGTTGTCCTCATGTGATTGGGAAAAAACGATCCAGGAAGATCTTCTTCGGGAGGCCCAATCTTTTTACAGAAAAGGATTGCTTTCGGCCCTGGATATTCAGGCAGAACAGGTTATTATAACTCAGAAAATCAACCGGGAAGAAACTTATTCAGTCGTGGAATGGAATGGAGGGAAACCCGAAATTCGTACTTCACTTGATGACGAAAGTATGGGTTCTATTCTGGGCACAGCTGGCCTGTATGAAATCGAGGAGTTAATTGCCGAAATTCAGGAAGAAGACCCACTTTTCGGAGAGTTTTCAACTGAAAATAAAAAGCAAGGGAATGATGAGCCAAAAGAAGAAAGTTCTGCCGAGAATGATATTAAACATGAAGAAACAAAACCAAAAGTTTCCCTCAAAATAATAATAGAGATTTCAGGAAAAAAAGGCTTAACGGCGACTCCCAAGTGGCAAATATCCAAGGATAAAGAGATGAATGTGTACGGTAATACCTCAGATGACTCTCTTGCGGGTGCAGACCGCCCCGCCCTGATGAGGTTTGTGGCAGAAGCAAATGACAAGGGGTTTTCATTTCAAAAAAATACCGGTACTTTCACCTTAAGCGATTGGCACAAAATCGCATCGTTCTCTGAGGAATCTCTTCATAAGTGGCAAAAATCATTCTCAGTAAGGCTGGAGGGAGATGCTAGGCTGCTCAAACATGGACAACGAACTCTAAATTGGGAAATTGAGGCTCGAAGCCGTTCTGAAGAAACCATGGTGCTTAGGGAAAGTTTTCAACTTGGGTCCCACCGATTGGGAAGGGAAAGTATCCGTAAAATCTCCAGTGCAAAAATGGGGACCACTTTTATCCGCGGTCATGGCCTTGTAAAACTTGACCAAAAGCAAGTGGATGACTTTGACTGGTGGCAGAGAAATAAAGGGGATGTAAAGCGCACAAGTTGGCCGAAATACATGCTTTTTTCGTTGTTTGCTCGAAAGTATTTAAAGACGAGACCTGACGGTAAACTAGCGGACTGGGAAACTTCCATTCGAAAAATAAAAACCAATGGAATCGCCAAAAAGTTTTCTTTTCTCCGGCAATACCAAAAACAGGGAGTCGCCCATATACATGCCCTTCACCAGTTGGGCTGCCATGCCTTACTCGCTGATGAAATGGGACTTGGGAAAACCATTCAATCTCTTGCCCTTCTGGCTAATAATTCAGATGACAGCCGGGTTGATCTGGTTGTCTGCCCAGCTTCTGTCGTGCAAGTTTGGGTAAAGGAAGCCAAGGAAAAGTTTCCACACATACGGGTAAAAGTTTTGAATCGTGATAACCTTTTTGGCTCCAATTCAGATTCCTGCCTATGGGTGGCAAGCTATACCCAACTCCGGCGCCATCGCTCTCTGTTGGATAAGACTGATTTTCGATATGCTATCCTGGACGAAGCCCAATTAATCAAAAACCCAAAGGCTAAAATCACCCAGGCTTGCCTGGCCATCGATGCAAAATATCGCCTCGCTCTTTCCGGCACTCCCATTGAAAATTCTGCCCTAGATCTTTGGACTATTTTTCGGTTTTTAATGCCCGGTTTACTTGGTGGGCGTAAAGAATTTGAAAACAATTTTGCAGAAGATGCTCAAAAATCTGCCTTACTTGTAAGACGACAAATTACCCCCTTTGTGTTACGCAGATTAAAATCGGAAGTAGCCAAAGAATTACCGCCAAAGATTGAGACTGAACTTCCCTGCCAACTCAGTGACGAGCAAAAGAAACAATACCGGACACTTGTTGATAATGCAGTCAAAGCACATGGCGAAGATCTCAAAGGTGCTCTACGGCATTCACCAACCCATATCTTTTCCCTTCTTACTCGCCTTCGACAAACCTGTTGCGATCTCGGCTTACTTCCGGGCAGGGAGCATTTACCTGCTGAAGGTGCAAAATCCGACATCTTGCTCGAGAAAGTCAAAGATATATCATCTGCTGGTGGAAAGATTCTTGTGTTTAGCCAGTTCACATCGTTTTTAACCATTTTGAAAAAAAGGTTACGCCTTGAAGTTCCAGAACTTCAAATTCTTGAACTTACAGGGTCTACCCGGGACCGGGAAAAACCGGTCGACACCTTTGAGAACGAGATAGGATCAGCGGTCATGCTGGCATCTCTCAAAGCAGCTGGTCTTGGGCTAACCCTCAAATCAGCTGATTATGTATTCTTAATGGATCCCTGGTGGAACCCTGCAGCCGAAGAACAAGCGATTGATCGGGCTCACCGCCTGGGCAAGGAGAAGCCCACCTTCATATACCGAATTGTTGCTCAGGGCACCATTGAAGACAGGGTGCGCCAGTTACAACAATCTAAACGGGAAACCTTCAATGAGATTATTGGTGAAATCGACAAGCCTACTGGCTTACTTGAACACTTCAATACCCTTAAGGACTTAGTCGAATTGAGTGATTAAAAACCAAGAAGCAAGCAGTTGCTAGGCTTCCTTACTCTCGTCACCGGACTTCCGAAACCTGCGAATGAAATTATAGCCTGGTAACATGAGCAAGCCAGCAACCATAATGTAGGTTGATGGTTCGGGTGCCACCGAGTAAGTGAGGTAAAGATTACCACCGTTTTTGTAAACTCCCCAATCACCGTACCAATGCCCAGTGTAGAAATGATAATCATCAGCCCTGATGTTGAAGCTGGAGCTAACATCCCCATCCGACAATCCATTAATGGTAGTACCCGACGCAAAAAGAAAACCATTGCCATCTAAATAGTCATTCCAAGTGTTGGCGTTATTGCTTACGAGACCCATTGTGCCATCAAAGCCAGAGCCTTTCAGTGCCATAATGTTGATATCAAAGGTACCACTGCTCTCGAAATTCAAGGTGGTAAAAGCTAATTTGTCCCACTGGGTACCAGCTGTGCCTCCGGATGGATCAAAATCCTTAATTTGCCAGTCAAAAACGCCACCATCGTTCCAATTTAAAGTACCAACGGTAAGCGTCCCTATTGCATCAGTCGATGCATCTAGATCAACACCTTTCATAGAGGGTGAAAGTGAGGAAGATATACCCCGCCCTGGAGAAATATAGTCAATCTCATTTGCTTGATCACCAACGGTAATCGTTGCGGCAAATGTCCCTGCTCCACCAATCATGCTTTTACCTGTCCCTCCCTGAATCGAGGTATTTGCCAATGTGATACCAGAAGAAACTTCTAACTTTCCCTTGTTGATTACTACGGCATTACCACTACCACCCAAAGCATCTCCATGCCCAGCTGCAACTGTACCGTCGTTAATGTCAACACCACCACTAATTGTGTTGTCACCTGATAATTTAAGTCGACCTACTCCGGATTTAACAAGTTTTGCAGACCCACTTATTACCCCAGTTCCAAAAACTTGCTCTTTTCCATAGTCTAAAGTATCAGATCCACTTGCAACTTTTATAGTATTGGATGACCCTGAGCCTGTAAGGACAACATCACCCGAGAAGGTTGCACCAGCTTGTGACTGAGCGAAACCAAGTTCAATAGTCTCAGCACCGGTATTGTCTAAGGTTAATGTTGTCCCTGATGCTCCTTTCAAATATTCAATTACCTGCGTTTCACCAGCTCCAGGGTTCAAGGTAAGACCGCCAGCTGTTAAATTAATGTATCCCTTATCCCCGCTTCCCGAAGCTAAATTAATATTACCGGATAAAATTTGATCCCCAGAACCAGTTTTAATTATTGACAAATCTGAACTTGCTGAACCTGATTCATAAATATCACCCACAAATTCAAACGCATCGGAGCCAGTATTTCCAGCAGCAGAATGAATGGTTAGAATTGAACCATCATCTCCTCCAGTTATTTTACTGCCTACATTAGTACCTTCAAACCCGCTTACTACTGCAGACCCTATATCACTAGCATCCAAATCTAAAGTAACTGCAGCGGCGGAATCATTAAAGTAAGTTACAGTTGCAACAAAATCGTCGTTCTCAACCCTAGTATGAGATGTACCAACTTTTGCTAAATTAGCTGTGTAAGCATCGGTATTATCAAATTCGAAACGAAGGTTACTATCCAGTGCTGCAGGATTTGAGGTATCGTACAAGTACATATCCATGGTATTACCTTTTTCGGGCATAACCCAATTAGCATTCATTATGGTATTGTAGCGAACTCCACTTGCTTTCAAAGAAGGCTTTTTATCGTAAAACCTAAGTCCAAGTCTAGGATCTGTTGCGGCTTCGTCAAATTTGGATAGGAATGAGCTAAGGCTTCCTACATTATCCGTAAACTGATAACTAGACGATTCCGATGGATCATTGACTTGGGTAGTCTCAGCGGAAAAATCCAACGTTATTTGAAAACCATACATACCAGCATCTAAAGTATTTGAGGATGATACATCTTGCCCAACTGATGTTAGGGTTGTGAGAGGAGTCCATTCCCCAATAAATAAATCAGTTGCATCACTGTTTGGTGAAAGTGTTCCACCTGGGTTTGTATTGAAAAAACCTAATTCAATCAAATCTCCCTCTACACTAGCCCCAACTGTGTCACCATCAAGAGCACCATCTAATGCTCCAGCAACATTTAGTTGTTTCAAAGTTTGAGGACTAGAAGGGTTGTAGTGACTACCAGATGGATAAGCCGAAGTTGAACCACCGTGGGTTCCTAAAAATATAAAAAGTTCATTCGACGTTTGTGAAAACAAGGTCAAAGGAAGCAATAATAGCAGGCAAAACTTATTCATACCTGGTATTAATTTCGCCTAACTCACTTTGATAGTCAAACTTATTGTTGTGCCCTAAAAAAAGTGAGTAATTCACAACAGATTTAGCAATAAATATAATTGAGATATTTCTTGCCTAAAATCAACATTAAGAAGTAAGTTAAACGACTGTGGTAAATTGTAAAATGCCCTTTTTAACACCATATAAGCTCTTAGTGTCTCTTACACCTCAATTTGGGAGTTCCATTCATTTATTTCCAAATACTCCTACCAGTTTATTTACCCTAATTTTCTTTGCCTATTTTTTCGGGTTATCCCTTCCTTCATACAGTTCAGACCCAACCATAGTTTTCCACTGGTCATCAGCAACTCTGGAAAATGATCCAGATCTTTTAAAAGCCCGTGATGGATCCCTACTAAGTGCAGGACCAGGCGGTAATGGAAATGGACATATCGTCACTCTTGGTTATTTTGACCAAGCGGATTCTTCTTCTTTAGAAAATCACTTTTTGGGAGCTTGGGTGCCTTTGACGACAGGAACAAGAATAGGAGATTCAAGTACGGGATATGGTTTTTCCGATGGTATGTTTTCCTTCACCACAGTTTTTCAAAGATCAAGTAGTCAAGTCATTGTATTTCCCTATCAGCCTGCAAGTTATGAAGTACAGGCTCCTTTTTTAATTACCTCAAATGCTCCCTCCCCAGGAACTCCGATCTGTATTCGATTTTATGATCGCACTGAAGTCGGCTCTGAAGCACGCTACAATACTGTAACCGGTCCAAATTGGATTTGGCCAAGCTTCCAGGGCGGTATTCCCGTAAATTACTATCTTAAGATAGCCTCAGGCTCCGCCCCAGTAGGCTCTAGCTGGCAATACGGCAGCTACTTTGAAGATTCTGATAATAATTTCACAACTTCTATCGAGCTTCAGTCCTACTTGACGGTAAATATTGAAGGCAATGGCTCCGTTGAAAACCTGCAACACAGCTATGACTATGGCTCGATTGTTCCAATCTCCGCAGTACCTGCTCAGCATATGGATTTTGTGGAATGGCGGGGTTCAGGCATTACCAATAGCGCCCTGCAGCAAACAACATTAGATATGACAGCCGACCGTAATATAACTGCTGTATTTGCCCCTCACCATTACAATGTAACTATAAACAAAACTGGAAAAGGAACGGTTACCCCAAGTGGTACCCATGCGTATGGTTCAACCATTAGTTTGTCTGCGGACCCTGCGACAGGATACACATTCTCTCACTGGAATGGATATGGCCCTGACTCTAATATTTCTGCTTCTGCGAACTTAACCATTCAGCAAGACCACGCACTGGTTGCTGTCTTCTCACCCATAGCTTACAATATTGACACTTCGGTTTCAGTTGGCGGGAGTGCTGGAATTCTTGAGGAAGAACCCTACCTTTTCGACTCCAACTACACACTTTATACAAACCCCGATTTTGGCTATGTCTTTTCTCATTGGGATAGCCCGAGCAACTCCCTTTCATTGCTGGAAAACCCAAATTCCGCAGTTTCCTCTTTCCTTGTACAAGGCGATGCATCTTACAAAGCCAACTTTTCATTAATTACCCACAATCTTTCAGTTTCCATGAATACAGGAGGGATGGAAGTCTCTCCGGCATCTGGAGACTTCTCTATCTTGGCAAGCATTTCTGTTTCTGCAATCCCGTTGATGGGCTATGACTTTGCGGGATGGGTAGATCCTAAAGGAATCTTGGTAAATCCAAACTTGGCGAATACCGAAGCGAATATGAGTATTGCCATGGATGATGCATCGATTACTGCAACATTCAGTAAAAAGACTTATCCTGTTGCAATAACTGAAGGTGATGGAGGTAATGTATCACTGAACCCGACAAATGGACCATGGGAGCATTTTGGGGTCTATGAACTTAATGCTACCCCACAAAACGGTTACAGCTTTCTCGAATGGCAGGGTGATTTAAACTCGACCAATTCTCTACTCTTTGGAAAAAGCGAGGCAACTAACAAAATTGGTGTTTCCGGCCCGATTTCCTTAGATGCAGTATTTTCCGCCAATTCATACACCGTTGCAACAAGCAAGGTTGGTGGAGGTTCAGTGACTGAATTAAACTCATATTCAATTCACGATTCGCCCGCCATCGAAGGAATTCCACAAGAAGGATGGAATTTTAACCGTTGGGAAGGTGATGTTCAATACTTAGTTGCACCTGACTCCTCTTCTTCCTTGATCAATTTAACTTCTGCCCCTTTGTCTCTTTCATACACTGCTATTTTCTCACGTGAAATTTATGATATCACGATCAACATAGAAGGTGGTGGTAGCGTTAATGAAAAGAACACAAGCTTTTCATTATCAACTGACTCTGCAACAACTGTTTCTCTCCATGCTGTCCCAGATAATGGCTGGTATTTTGATCGTTGGTATGGTCAAGAATTAACCGATTCAAGCCTAGCATCTACAACCTTTCAACCCACTCAAAATGGTTCTATTGATGCATCTTTTCTGAGGAAATCATATTCATTAAATATCACCTCGTCTCAAGGAGGGGATGCAAATGGCACAGGAACATATCCATACGAATCTATCGTCAAAATTCAAGCAACAGCTTCACCTGGCTTTATGTTTACGGGTTGGTCTGGAAACACAGATGGTATTGATATCTCTTCAAGATCTATTGATTTACAAATTTTGGATCAGAACCTGTCACTTTTTGCATCATTTAGCCCAATCCCGCTGACCGTTTCAACTTCCGTTTCTGGAACAGGCAGCGTATCCGGTGCTGGGACTTATGATATGGGGGATATTGCTATACTAGAAGCACTACCTGGTGGTATCGATGCTAATGCACCTCGCGGTTATGAACTTGAAAAGTGGATCTGGCATGATGGCAAAGGTAATTATCTAAACAGCACGAGCAATCCCTTACACCTTCCCATGGATTCCAACTTTACAGTTACCGCCTTTTTCACTCCTATCCCCCCAGATGTTCTTTCTGTAGATCTTATTTCATCTCCTTCTGGATCGGGCACACTATATGACGATCCGTCTAAGCGTATATGGAATACAGCTACAGATTTAATAAGCAGGGAATTGCTTGCGACAGCGAACCCAACTTTTTCTTTTATTGGGTGGTCTTCCATTGAAAATATAACCTTTGAACCCTCATGGAAAAGTGCTTCCGTTATTATAAACCCGGAGAATAATGCAACCATCACAGCCAATTTTTCTCCTAAAACATATAAACTTCAAATCTCTTATGATGCATCAAAAGGGTCAGTTAGCGGTGGTGGATTCAATTTACATGGCGGAACTCCGATTTCATTAACTGCCTACCCAGAAGAAAATAGAGTTCTTCACTCTTGGGAGATTATTAAAGAGATAGATTACAATGTTACTCTAGATTCATCTTCAATCATGGAGAATGAATCTGTTCTTTTTATCGACGGGAAAGAAAGACCTGCCTTATCTCTTGTGCGAGGATTTACTTACAATTTCGCCTGTAATCTTTCAGGAAATGAAAAAATTTATTTCGCTACATCTAGCAGTGCAACGGTGTTAGAATCTTTTAATTTAGGTATTTCTGACACACAATCTACTGATGGTATGCTGTCTTTCACTGTTTCAGATGACGCACCTGACTCTCTGTTTTATCACTCCACAAGTGGTATTCACTCAGGCAATAAAATCACGATTCTTTCCGTCGATGATGGTGAGATACTTCCCTTTGCTAATAAACTCTCAATTCAACCGATACTCTCCTATGATCTTGCCCTTAAAGCCAACTTCGTAGGAGAAAATATTGCCGTTAATATTGTTAGTGCCGATGGAGGTTCTGTTAGCGGTATCTCCGAATTTCAAACCTTTGCTTACGGGGAATCGGTTGAATTAACTGCCGTTCCAGATGAACACTTTGAATTCAACCGATGGGAGTTCTCAAACCCTATTTCGGAGGATACGAATAACTTAACAATTAATTTTCAAGTTTTTGATACAGTTGTGATTCGCCCCCTCTTTAAACCGAAAGTATACACTCTGAATCTTGTGACCTCACCCCAAAATGGAGGTAATGCTTTTACAACTAGCAATATCTACCGTTTTTCCTATGGAACAAATGTTGAAATACAAGCCATTCCGTATCCCGGACATCGCTTTGAAAATTGGTCAGGCAATGTATTGCTTTCTACTGCAAGCTCCACTTCTGTTCGCATTGAAGAAGACACCACGCTCATTGCTCAATTCTCAGAAACCTTAGTTGAAATATCCAAGGAGACTATTGCTCTTGATACCAATGGTACCGTTTTACACCAATCAGCTGGAATTATTTCAGGCGGAAGCGAATTTGCTTTAGGAACAACTGCTCGTTTTTCCGTTTTTCCAGATGATGGGTTTTCATTTTTAAGGTGGGAAGATGAAAATGGAAATATTCTATCCACATCTCCTTCCAGTAACCTAGAGATTTCAGGTTTCTCTAAGCTTTTCGCGGTTTTACAAAAGAAAATGCACGAGGTGCAAGTTATATCTAACCCCAGCGGCAAAGGGAAGACAGATTGGATAGGCTTGGGTACTGGGGAATCTTTAATCGACAAAGTTCCTCATGGCACATCCATCTCGCTCCAAGCTATACCTGTAAATGGTTACTTATTCAAAAAGTGGACAAGTTCAACAGGGGATTTATACCAAGCAGGTAATGCGAATCTCGTAATTGAAATCTCTTCCCCAATGATTATCAACGCTCGCTTTTCCCCTATAAATCCCGTGGATCTTATCATTAATAAATCTCCAGTCGCTTCAGGTTGGACATTTGGTCAAGGAACTGTAAACCAAAACCCAAATCATTCAATTTTTGCAAAGCCAAACCCTGGCTACTTATTCGATCGGTGGGAAGGGACTGAGATATTAAGCACCAACGAAACAAACACTCAGATTAATTTAAATCAAAACAAAGAAATTACTGCTTATTTCAAAGTTGACCCTAATTTTAACCCTTCTGAATGGCCTACCATTGACGACATAGGGCTTTATAATTTGAAGGTTTCCACAGTAGACTATTTGCAAGGAAGTGTATCAGGTTCAGGAATATTTGGCACAGGGTGGGCAGAAATTAAAGCTTCTCCACAGGAAGGCTATGCTTTTGATCGGTGGGAAGGAGATACTGGTACTATCGAAGATATATTAGCTGCCAAAACTTTCTTATTTCTTACCAAAGACTCAGAAGTGGAAGCCATATTTAGATCCATACCGAAAGCTACCATAGAAGGGTCTGTACAAGTTTCCAGTGATTGGTGGGAAAGTGATTGGTTCGGTACCTATTGGAATTTAAACAGTGAATGGTCTTTCCATACTAAACTTGGTTGGATTCACATCCAGCCACAAGAAAATTCACCTGACTCCTTTTGGATTTGGATAGATAAATTACAATCATGGTGCTGGACTGGTTCTAATACTTTTCCTTATCTCTACAATCAGCGAGAACTTACTTGGGATTGGGTAGATTTGAATAGATCTACCAGTGCCAACCTCGTCTACTTTAGGTTCGATAATGATCTCACGAATGGTTCTTGGTACAGTAAGCAAATTTTTTAAAAGTTAAATCTTCGACTTTCAAACAATCATCAAGTAACAACTACTGCTGTTGTTCAATCCAGTACTTACTTAAATACTAATACGAACCTCTCCGCATGGAGTTCTAGGGTGTAAAAAAATTTATTTGGTTTGATCCATGTTGTAAAAAACCAATGCACGAAATT
>Ga0255773_10005333_pt1 | contig 10587 bp, 4 predicted proteins | sample 011ome_17_FD_179971 | JGI IMG/M metagenome (GOLD analysis project Ga0255773, IMG submission 179971) | Coastal salt marsh microbial communities from the Groves Creek Marsh, Skidaway Island, Georgia - 011502XT metaG (version 2) | ecosystem: Environmental > Aquatic > Marine > Intertidal zone > Salt...
TTATGACCTTGAAATAAGATTACAATCCGAAGACCGCGCACACCGCATAGGTCAAAGCCGTAAGGTGACTTATATCGACTTGGTGTCGCCAAATACGATTGACGAGAAGGTGTTAAAAGCTCTGCGGAGTAAGATTGACCTCGCCGGTAAAGTGCTTGGCGAAGAGGTTAGGGACTGGTTGCTTTAACCGAATTGAGAGCGGGCTACTTGAAGGTTACCTCGGTTAAGATTTGGGCCTTGTTGGAAAGAAGAAATAGGTGTAGCCGCTAACATCGCTTCAAGTTGAGCAGGACTAAACGAAGCAGGGTTACCATACTCATCTACTAAACCACCTACAACTGACGCGGGGGTTAGTGGCTGCGGCGGCGGATTTGTTCCTAAATTAAAGGCAGCTAAATTACCAGCATCTGCCATATTCATTGGACCCGCCGATAACAAATTACCGGCAAGGTTGGTCGTATTCGTTTGTGCCGGAGGTGCCATCATCGTCGGGTTGCCGCCGGTTTGAACGATGTGGCTTAAATAAGCTTGAACTTCTGGCGGTTTCACATCACGTTGTGCTAAACGGCCTTGAGCGATTTGAACTAACCGATCTGGCGATAAAGCTATCGGCCCGTAAGCGGATTGACCACCATCACCGGGATTAAAATAGCTTTGAGCGCTCCCTGAAAAATCAGGAAGGGTGCCGCCCGCGGCTACAAAGCTATCCATAATAAGTGGGTTCATAGGTGTTGGGTCGTAGGGCAACTGCATGGGCTGACCGCCGTATCCGGGCTGGCTAATTTGTGGCAAGTCGTCAAAGCCTTTACCAACATCTGGGCCAAAATTAGATAGGCTAGCAACTTGGAAGGCATTAGTGTTGTCCGCTCCCGGGTTTTGAACCGCGGGCGTAAGGCCGCCAAACCCAAACACGGGGTCGTCTTGAGGCCGCCCATCGGGGTTAGGCAGCGGGCCGCCGCCGAACAAACCTTCTGGGAAATTTGGTGTAGGGCGCTCATATATTGGTTGAGGCATATTAGGAAACGGGTTACTAAAGTCAAACCCTTCATCAGCATGGGGCATACCCCCGCCACCAAAGATATCCCTATCCGGCAAACTGCCACCATCTTTATAAAAGCCGCCAGAGAAAAATCCACCACCTTGGTCGGGCTTGATTCCAAACTCCTGATACGCGGCATTAGACACAGTCTCCAAAAACGGATCCACGCGCTGCGTGTCAATTTGCTCAGTCAGATAATTACCAAAAGGCTCCAGCACCGACATGATTCCGCCACCGCCAGACATGCTTTGACCGTACCCCGGATACTCTACCGCACCGCCCTCTCTAAATTTAGTTGTCCCAATTAAACCCGGCGCATTTCCAATCATGCCCGGAGCAATATTAAATCCTGCAATGTTGTTGTTAATACCAAGGGCTTGCGCCAGAGCGTCTGAAACGCTTGTCGGCGTTCCCGTAGGGGTGTATCCGGAAAGGTTGTCACTAATCGGCGAGTTAATACCTATATCCAAGTCCATTGCCGGTACACCTACGCTATAACCGGTAGGTGCTCCGACATTCGGGCCGTAACTTGCTGGTGTACCGTAAGAAGGGGGCGCAGAAGGGGGCGAGGCAAACATCCCCGAAGCCACTTGGTTTTGGAAATCAGCTACCGCGGTGCTGTTTTTACTAGCAAGGCTTTGGTTTGCAAGATTGCTTACTTGACTTTGTAAATCAGCGAAAGAACTAATAGAGGGCTCAGCGCCATACTGTCCGGTATCGGCCATGTCTACATTGGTATCATCAACGCTATAATCGCCAATATTGTTGCTAAGCGCATCTGCTAAAGCATCACTAACGGCGTCATTACCGCCTCCGCCGCCTCCGCCAAAGCCGGTATCCTCGTCCGCAGACCCCATTCCTCCGGTGTCACTGTCCCCATCACCGTAACCGCTGCTGCCGAGGTTACCACCGAAACCGCCACTATTGCCGCCGCCGTCACCGCCAAAGCATCCGAGCTTAAATTCAAATTCGTTTAGATGATCAAAATCATCTTGTAACCCATCCGACCATCTTTTTTTAAACACAGCTAAATCTCCGCATTTGAAGGCCCTCTTGGGCAAAAGTAGCAAAGCCTTTTCGCCTGCCTTTTTTCTGAAGCAAAAACTTAGCTCCGTCGTATGGATAAACTTCTAAATAGCGACCCGTCAGTTCCTTTTGTGCAAATTTACTAATTTTAAGAGCGTTCTGATACGGCGCTATGAAGTCTATAACAAACAGAGTACCATCATTTGGTCCATATTTCCATATTTCTGGTGGTAACTTTTTAGAGCCGGATTCATATCTTTTCTGTATGTCACGAGGCAAAAAAGCGTGGCTGTATAGGCCCGTGGGCCGCGGGAACATGGCCGTTTTGCTTGTAAGTTTATCCTCGTACACTACGCTCATTTTCTTGGCCTCTATAGCGGGCGTGACCAAGCGCTCCAGATCGTGGACGTACCAGTCTCTGTGCAGATCGGATTTAAGCATTAGGGCTATTACGTCGTCGATCATCCCATGAGGCTCCCGATACCCTGCTGACGGATCATGCTAGATGCAATGTCACCGGGGAACAGGGCGGCATAACGGCTCCTGTCCACAGGCCCGCTAGCCACGGGAGGAGGCGCGGGGGGTTGTGGTTGAACAGGAGCAGCCGACGCCATAGCGGTTGTGGGTTGTGCCGCAGGCGTCGGAACTGGTTGCGGTGCAGGCAAAGCGGTTGGTGCGGCAGAGCTTTGTTTTTCCAACTCTGACTCAATAATTTGCTGGTCTATCTCGTCATCAGCTTCCCGGAACGCGGAGCCTAGCTCTCTGCGAACAGGGCGAATAAAGCCTAATTCTTGAAACTGTTCTTTTATACTAGATAAAAGGCCTATTTTCTCCCGCTGCGTTGGAGTTTTTCTAAGCAAGTCCGCTAAAAGTTTTGGGTTAGTCATAAGCTCGCCCATAACATCCATTTTTAAAGACTCTGGCACTTTTGAAAATATTTGGCGCAGGAACTCTTGACCGCGAGAAGCCGCAGTAATGACGCCCGGGCCAGATTGGCCGCCAGTCATCATGTTATATGCTCTAGTTCCCGCCGCAGAACCTGCAATGGACACATAGAAATCGACCATCGGCCCCATTTCTTTTGCAATATCTACAAGGTTCCCCTTAACTGCGGCAGTTTCTACCCTAGCTAATTCCGTCAAAAAAGTTTCCATTGTTTGAGCTTCACTGTCGGTCATCAAGCCCTTGCTTTTCATGTATGCCACCGGTGACATGTTGGACGGGGAACCCTTCATTCCCGTAAACAGCACCTTGTACATAGTACGAGCATCCCCGGTGCCGCTACTTAGGCCGGATTTAACCGAGGCATACTCTAATATTGAGGCCTTTATACCTTCTTTGGCGGCTTCTCTTTGGCTTTCTGAAAAATTTTTATTACTAGCCAGTTTTACTAACCGGTTTAAATCCCTTACCGGAGCTCTACCGTTAATTGCGTCCCCTACTGCATGAATGGGGCTGTCCGTTGTTTGCGGTAAAATATCCTGAAACACCTTCATAGAGTTAAGGCGTTTGGTTCTTTTTTTGTTTTTTAGCTGGGTCTGCCTTAAAATAACTTCAGCTTTTTCAGAATCTTCTAAATCTCTGCGTAACGCCGCAAAGCCGTCTTCCCCTAGAAGCTCTTTGTTTTTTTCTAACCACCCCCGCAGAGCGGTTTCATCTATGCGCGGAGTTATGGCACCTGTTTCTGGGTCTCGTACCTCCCGATAAGCTTCGGCGCGAGCATTACGAAGCATGTCTTCTATGCTTCCAGAGACGGTGTTTAGAGTTTCTTCGGGGGTTGCCCCGGGAACTCCTTCGGTACGCATGAAAGTGGCGATATTTTTTAATTGATTTACTCGGAGAAGCGTTGGGTCCACGCCGCCTGCAAGAACCCGGTTAGCTAATAGTTCAGGCGCAATTCTAGCTTCCCCTGTTTTTGCCGTTCCTAAGATATCGCCAGCGAAAGTTCGGGTAAAGGTATCATTTAAGGCTCTAGAATAAGACCTAGCCGTCTGATAAGAAGCATCCGCAACAGCTTCCAACGCGTCTAAGTCATCTAACAACCCTTCCGCAAAAGCGTAAGCAATACGCGCTTCGTTATCATCTCCACTGCTTCTAAGACGACGACCGAGAGATAAGGCTTTTTGTCTCATGTCTTGAACTTCTACTAAAGTAAGAGGCGTTACCTCTCCCGCAGGATCGTCCATCATTCGTTGTAAATACTGGAAATAATCGCCTTGCGGGCTTCCCGCGTCAACTCGTATTAAAGTGTCTTGCTCCGCTTTTATTTCTCTTGCCGCCGCCTCGGCAGAAAGCCCTTGCGTTCTTTCTTTTAGTTCGGACAACCGGCGTTGAAAGCCCATATCCAGTTCCGGCATGGGGTCGCGGTCTAAGTTTAACTCTTTCCGTTTGCGATCGACAAATTTAGCAAGAGGAGACAAAAGATTATCTACTTCGTCTCTAGCTTCTTTTGTGCGCGGAACAGCGTTATCCCAAGCTGAAATAAAGTTAGGAACATCCACTTCTTCCCCGTCAGCGTTTCTAAAAGTTGTTATTTCAATATCTGGAACAGCAGCCCAAAGCGCTTTTTCCTGTCTACGGGCAAGTTCCATTTGTGTGTCAACAACATTAAAAAGCTGCCGCCCTAACGCAGCATTATCTATGTCTTTGCCTTTGACGCGTTGAGCAGCCGCAAGTGTGTCATCTGTGGCTCTTCCAAGCCTTTCAACCATGCCGCGCTCAAACACAGATTGAGTTACGCGCGCAAGTTCTTGCAACGCCGCTTGATTAAGGGCTTGATCTCCACCCTTTGCTGCTAAAACCAAAGCATTAATTTGATTTTTAATCATGTTGGCTGTTTCTTCAGCAGCGGTATCTCTCGCTCGCCCTAAAGTAGGGCTGCTTTGGGCGATAGACGCTTCAATAGCCATCATTACAGGGTCGCCAGATTTGGTTCCCGCAGTTAAAGATATTTTTTTGCCCGCAGAATCTACTAGCATGTCGTCAATATCATCTGCCGCCAGTTTTTGAGCTATTGTTTCAATATCTTCGGACTTATACCCCTGACCCTCTAAAATTTCTACGATGCGCTGGGCACCTTTATTCTGTCTTGAAACAGAAAAAGCTTTAAGTATACCTTTTATACCGCCGTAATTTTTAAAGCCTTCTTTTGCAGCGCCATATGCGGCCACGGCTTTTTCTGTGCCTGCGCCAGCCAAACCGAAGGGCGTACCAAACAAAAGTTCAAAGCCTATTCTAGGTAAAGCTTCCCCCGGGTATTGCGATTCCGCCACACCGGTGCCCACAGTGGCCCCCACGGTTGCTGAAATCTCCCCCGCAGCTAGCGGAATAGGAGCTATTTTTGCGGATTTCCCGGTGGCGGACAGCATGTTTTCCGCAAAACGGACCATGCGGGCTGCGCGTGGGCCTTGATCTTGAACATATTTTGTTCCTTTAAGATACGGTACAAACGTAGTGTCTTGCAGTCTAAACCCGTAGCTGGATTTAGGTTTTACAAGAGAAATGTCTTCTGGTTTCGATCCTAAAAGTTTAGCACGTTGCTCCGCTAGATTAGTTAGATACTCCGCCCCACCCAAATTAACTTTAGAACTAATAAGATAAGGTGTGGGTAACCAGCCCAAACCGCTGGCCGCAGTTTTTCCCATCTCATATTGGACACGGGTTCCGGGGCTAATTGCTTGCTCCTCCCCTAATACGAAATCGGTAACCTCTTCCCCTACTTCATACCCAGTAAGGCCGCCACCCACCGCAGCAACAAGCGGAACACCAAATTTTATCGCTGCTGTAACAGGGGTGGTCGCAGGAATTGGCGCGGTAAGTCTAGACGCGGTTTTACCCGCGGCTACCGCACCAGACATAGAAAAAACAGAAGGGCCTATTTCTCGCTTCATGCCGCCGAAAAAAGTGCCTTCTTCAAATCTCTGGCCTTCTTCATTTCGGGCAAATAAGTTAATAATGTCCACGTCCGAAATAGGCTTATCTTTTAAGTTTTCAAAAGGGCCGTGAACCGCGGCCCATAGAGGGTGGGATTTAAATTCACCAGACTGCTGCGTCTTTACAAGGTTTTCATAGCCCCCGGGAAACATGGCGGGGTTTTCCCGAGCAAATTGCCGCACTAACGAGCTAGCCAAAGCGGCGTCAGGGCCCTCTGCGTAAACATTGTCTTCCGCATCGCGCAGTTCGCTATCCCCAAAGCGCTCATAAAAAAGATCAATTTGATCTTTTGACAAGGTAATAGGCTTTCCAAAAAGCGGGCCTTTTGCGGGAGCGGGCAAAGCCTCGGGTTCATCAGAGTCGCCCCTGTTTTCTGCCAGTGCGTAAGGCGGCCCTAGAGCAAGATCATCTTCTACCGTTAAATCAGCCATTACTTATTGTCCCCAAATAAAATAGCGTCTTGTTCGGCTTCATCTGAGCTTGTTACAGTTTTTCCGCCAGACCCAAGCCTCGCATACGCGTTATCTATAGCCACAAAACCCGCCCTTAACTGAAGCGCTTTTTGTTTAGCCAAATTAGCTTCGTTAAGCTTTTCCACGTCACTTTCATTTTTAACTTTTAGGTCTAATACAGAAAGCAACTCGTCTATGGTGTTCAGCATAGTTTTTGTTTTGTTTTTAGCTCTAGTGTCACCAGTTAGAAACTCTTTCGGGTTAGCAGTTTGCTCCTCTAACTTTTTCATTAAAGTTACACTATCCCGTAACTGTTTTATGTCTTGGAAATGAGTTAGCGTATCTAGGTTTAATTGTTTAACCGCAGAAATAGCTTTTTCTGTCTGCTCGTAAGGTGCTTTTGCTAGGCCAAAAGTAGCGGCTTCTACGGCTACGTTTACAAGGTTTCTTGCGACAGCGTCTGAACCAAACGCAATACTTGCATCTGGTACGGAAGACATGATTTTAGAGACAGCTTCACCAAATTGAGTTGGCTGGGCCGTGATCCTTTTCACTTCTCTAGGCAATAATAGGTTTTCGCCGCCTATTTGCGATCGTTTAATCACTGCTTGCCTTGCCGCCTCGGGTATATTGCCACCTGTTTTAATTGTTTGCCCGTCAGAAGTGGTAACAGTCTCTCTGCTAGAAAGCATGTCAATAGCATTGTTAACCTCAAGGGTTTTTGTTTTGTCGAGCGTATTGTTAGCGTAGCCTTCAAGAATATCCGGGTTAGCAAGAATAGATTCAGCCTTGTTCTTGCCGGTATTACCAAACGTCTCAAGGCCTTTAGCTGCTTTGTCTAGCTCAAATTTTTCTTGTTCCAACGCCAACTTTTTCTGCTCGGCCCTAGCTATAGCGGCATCCCGATCAGCCGTTTGAAGCATCTTGGCTTCTTCTATTTCTTGATCAGCTATTTTTAACGCTACGTTGTTAGCGTCTCTTGCTCGGGTGACTTTTAAGTTAGCCTCTTGTAGCGTCATAGCGTAGTCATGCCCAATCTTCTGCTGATTAAGCTTGTACGCATCTTCAACGCCTAACCGATCTAAGGTGAGCTCGCTATCCAAAAGCATCTTGGAAATATCTAGCTGGTTTTGAAGCTTTTTTCCGGCTTCTTGTGCGGCTAAATTTCTAGAGGCCAACAGTGTGGCGGCTTCTTTTTCGGCCAACCTTTGAGTATCCGCCGCCGCGGCTCTCCAGTTTTCTTTAGTTTCAGCCATCTCCATGTCCACAGAGCCCTTCAACAATATGTTGGAAGTCTCCGCTTGCCTATCTAAAGCCTTTTGTTCCGCCTCGGCCTTTGCTTTTTGCGCTGCGAGTGCGGACTCTGATTTAGCTTTTGCTTCCGCAGTTAATCCAGCTTCTGCCGCAGTTAATGCGGACAGCTTCATCTGAGTGTCTCTACCTTCTGCGGCCTGCTTAGCTTTAAGCTGTTCGCCTGCACGAGCGCTAATAGTAGGCAGCAGCTTAGTTTCCGTCACGGCCGCAGCCAGACGCTCTGCTGGGCTCAGTTTACGGCCCGCTTGAATTTCCGCCTGAGTAGGGTTTGCATAAGCAAGGGCTGCCCCCGCAACGTCAAACAGCATTTGCGCTTGAGTCAGCTTTTTTTGCTCTTCAAGCGCCGCGCTCTGATCACCCACAATAGATTGATACAAAGGCATCTTCTGTTCATACAGTTCACCAAGACGCCCCGCCGCTGCAATAGGATCGCCACCGGTCTGCATCATTATGACTGGCTGGTTGTCTCCGCGGCGGACCAGCCCGCCTTGATTAAAATTTACGGGCGGGGGCCCTCCCATCATCATAGGGCCGGGGGCCGCGGGCGGTGCCGCCATCATTTCGGGCTGCGGTGGAGGAGCTACAGTAGACATAATGCCTTCTGCCATCGCACCTTCAACAGGCGCGGTCATTTCTTCAGCGGCCAAGCCACCAATTCCTTGGTCAACTGCTGCCATCATCATAATGGGCTGAACGAGGGCCAAAACGGATTCAGGGGTTTGACCGGCATCCTCTTCCCCAACTACCCCAGCAAGCTCGTTGTAACGTCCTTCAAGTGAAACATTATCTCCACGAATTGCGTTCATAACGCTTTCATAATCTTCAGCAGTATCTATGTTTTCAATGTTAGCTGCTACTTGAGACAACGCGCCTTCCAGCATAGCGGGGTCCATTGCCTGCTCACCCATCATCATAGCCTGCTCGTCTGGAACACTAGACACGCCCATCATAGCCCCTCCCGGGGGCACCATCGGAGCTACGCCACCTTCTTGCATCGGGATAACGCCACGACCCATCAGGATGTCTTTTTGTGTAACTCGCCCGTCACCACTCATGTCAGGGAAAGCTGCACCACCTTTAGCAAACATCTGTCTTTGCATTATGTCTCTGCTCATCATCCGAATAACCCTGCTTTCTGTGCTCCTGCCGCTGCGGACAGACCTGCTATACCTAAACCCATAAACTGTTGCGCGGGTGAAACTCCGGGAGAAGTTGAAGTAGCAATCGTTTGCTGCGTGGACGGAGCACCCTTATAAATGTCTGACAAATATGACAGACGCTGATACGGCTCGTATAGTTGAGCCAGATCGCTTTGACGTTTGGCTTCCAGAGTAGCCTGCTGCTGAGCCTGCTGCTGTTTTCCAAGCTCGTACTGAGTCTGAAGGTTCCGAAGCCCGGTCTGTTGCGCCAATTCACCAAGGCTAGCTTGCTGAAGCCCCAGTGTACCCAATGCCTGACCAGACTGCAACCCAAGCTGGCCGAGGGCTTGGCCGCCCTGTAGACCAAACTGACCGTACTGAAGACCGAGGTCTCCCATTTGGCCCGCCATAGCGGCTTGCGCCTGCTGGCCTTGAAGACCCAATTGACCGCCCGCTTGTGCGCCAGATAGACCAAGCTGTGCTTGCGCCTGACCCAATTGACCGCCCTGCTGGGCAATCTGTGCGGCAAGTTGTTCTGTAGAAATACCCAGACGTGCTGCCTGCTCGGCCATAGCCGCCTGCTGTTGTGCGGCAGACATACCCAACTGACCAGACTGTAGGCCTGTTTGTGCGGCAAGCTGTTCTGCGGATAGACCCAACTGACCGGCTTGTTGCGCCGCCTGAAGGGCTGTTCCAGCACCGGCTTGTCCAAGCTGGCCCCGAAGTTGTGCTGATTGAAGCTGGCGACCACGAGCCTGTTCAAAGGCTTGTTGCGCCTGCTGCGCTGCACTCTGGTAACCTTGTGCCCGCATTTGTGCGGCTGTACGGCCCTGCTGCTCCAACTGAGCACGGGCTGTTTCTGCGGCCTGAACACCCGCGCGAGAACCACCAAAAGCGCCTGCCCCAACCGCCTGCGCGGCTTGCCCCTGTTGAGCGATTTGCGCTTGACGTGCAATATCCTGCATAGCCTGCTGAACTGCTATGTCCTCATAGGGGCTCATATACTGTGAAATAGTGGACGGGTCAAACTGCGCGGCACCTCCCGCTAGTCCCGCAATACCCTGTTGTGCCGCAGCCTGCCCAAACTGGCCTGCTCTAGCTAAGTCTTGTGCGGCTCCAGCCGTAATTCCGCGAGCGCCCTGAATAGCTTGCTGAGCTCCGGTTTGTGCCGTGCTGAGTTGACCCGGAATTAACCCGGCAGCACCCATAATGCTGCCAATACCAGTTTGCGCTTGGCCGCGGGCCGCGAGAGACGCTGCGTCCATCGCGCTTAACGCGCCGCCAGTTACGCCCTGACCATAATCAAGTGCGCCTTCTATCCCGCGCTGCGCTGCACCAACCTGAGTTGGGACGCCCTGCATTGCAGACAAAAGCGCTGCTTCTGAGGCTTGCCGATAAGGGTCTGCGGTTTGCATCGCTCCAGTTATATAAGGAGACGCCGCGCCATAAACGCTCTGCAACTGCCGTTCGGCGTCGCCCATTGTATAGCCTGCTTGCGTTAAATAGGGCTGATAGCCGCCAATTCCGCTTTCTTGTTGAGCGGCTTTGAAGGCTAAGTCTTGAAGATCCGTAAACCCAGCTACTTGCTGGGTAGGGAGCGTAATACCTTTGTCGGCAAGATCTTTAGCATCCTTTAGAAGCCCAAGTTTATAGGCTTCAATTTCGGGGGCTTCGCGGACAATTT
>Ga0255773_10005343_pt1 | contig 10579 bp, 5 predicted proteins | sample 011ome_17_FD_179971 | JGI IMG/M metagenome (GOLD analysis project Ga0255773, IMG submission 179971) | Coastal salt marsh microbial communities from the Groves Creek Marsh, Skidaway Island, Georgia - 011502XT metaG (version 2) | ecosystem: Environmental > Aquatic > Marine > Intertidal zone > Salt...
CACATACGAACACGAACAAACACAACGAACGAGAAGCGTTGTTGTTCGAATCCAATCGGGACGACGACGTCCAAAAGACGAAGAAAACATCATCTTCGCGCATCGCGAACGTGTTACTGAACCGAAAGACGCTCGCTTTGGGCGCTTTAGCGTTCGTCTCCGTCGGCGCGTTAACCGCCGTCAAGTCTTCTCGCGGTGGTGGTAGTTCCTCGTTCGCGACGTTAGGCGGAGCGAAAGATACCTTGTTGCCCCATTCGTTCAGCGAGCTCGGGAAAAAAGCATCTTCCGCTCCTTTGGGTTTAAGAAAGAAAAATTCTTCGATGGAGAAGGTGGGATTACTCGGCGCCATGGACGTCCACGCGTGGCCGGACCCTTTCGAAGAAGTCCAACGAGTCGCGCAGGAAGAGGCGCCGGCGGTTGAAGAAGAAGCGACAAAAGAAGAAGAAGAAGTAAAACAACAACCAGATTACGAGGAAATTCAAGCCGCGGAACAACAACAACAACAACCGGTTGCCGAGGCGGTTGTAGAAGAAGTCCCCACGACAAACGTGATGGAAACGGCCAACCCGCAGTGGGTGAACACGAACGCGTTGGCAGTGCAGCAACAAGCGAACATCGCGGCGCAGGTTGGCGCGTCCGGGATCGTCGCGTCGGCGGTGGCCATCGATCCGCAAACGGGGCAGCCGTTTGCCACGCCGGCGGATGGAGGCGCCTCGTTGTCGCAAAGTTTGAACACGGATTTATCGAAACCGCCGGCGAGTTGGCCGGTGGATATGGAGAGTGGCGTGCAGTGCAACCCGATCATTGGGTGCGTCGCGGGCGTGCCGTATCCGGGCATCGGGTGTTGCGAAACCGCGACGTTGACGCCGGAGGATGTGGCGCCGACGCAGACGCAACAACAAGTGCCGGTGAACCCGTACCAGTATCCGATCGCTGGTGCGGTGACCACGCAACCCGCCGCGGCGCTTCCGTATCAACAACAACCGCAACAAGTCTATCAACAACAACAACCAGTACAACAACAACAAGCGCAAGATCCGTACGCCGCGTACCAGCAACAATTACAAGCCGCGCCGGGGGCGTACGCCACCGTCGCCGCTGCGGCGACTGGTAGTATCGCGCAACCAGGGGCGGAAATCAACCCTGTTGGCGAGAACGGTTTACCGGAGTGTAACGTCGCCGAAGATTGCGTCGCCGGCGTTCCGATTCCGGGCATCGGCTGCTGCAACGAAGCCGAAAAGGCGTTGATCATTGCCGACGCGCAAAGTAGACAACAAATTGACCCGGTGACGGGCGTCCCGTGTAACACGGACGCGAATTGCGTCGCCGGTGTCCCGATTCCAGGCATTGGTTGCTGCGAGTCTGCGCAAGCGATGGTTGGTTCCCAAGAGCAACAAACGCAATTCTATCAGCAACAACAACAAATTCCGGGCCAATACGTTGGCGTCCCGCAAGCTGTGGATCCATCCACATTGCCGGCGGCGTTCGCCCCGGGCGTCAACCCGTTCGCATCGGCCGTTATCACCGCTGAAAATGCGCAACCGCAAATGTTGAACCAAATTGATCCGGTTACCGGCCAAGCGTGCAACCCGAACCCGGGCTGCGTCGCCGGCGTCCCGATCCCGGGCGTTGGGTGCTGCACCGGTACCGCCTCGCGAATGATTCCAGGCTCGCCGCTCGTCGACGCTGCGACTGGTTTACCGTTAGTTAATCAAAATCCAGTCGATCCGGCGACGGGAAAACCGCTCTTCATGAAGGCGTGCGACGCCACGCCTACGTGCGTGGCGGGCGTCCCGACCGCGGGAGTGGACTCGTGCTGTAAACAAGGCGAATGCGACCCGTCCCCGACTTGCACCGCCGGTGGCTTAGAACCAGGAGTAAACAACTGTTGCCACGTTTGCGATGGGAACCCGGAATGCCAAGTTGGCTCTGAGTTCCCGGGCATCGACACGTGCTGCAAACCGCCGCCCCCGCCGGATTACGACGGCACGCCGGGTAACTGCGACGCGAACCCGTCCTGCCAACCGGGCGTTCCGGACCTGGGGAAGAACACGTGTTGCCCCGACAACGCGGCCTGCGACACGACGCCTGAGTGCATCCCAGGTGGTACCGTCCCAGGTGTCGATACGTGCTGTGCGGACACGTGCTTGGTGAAGCAAAAAGTCCAACAAACAGAGTTGGGCACCAGCGAAGTCGAAACGAAGAAACAAAATCCATGGAAAGGCTGTAACCCGGACCCGAAGTGCCTCCCAGGCATTGACATCCCAGGCGTGGACAACTGCTGCAAAAACTGCGAACCAGGCGTCCCGACCCCGGGCGTGGACGATTGCACCGTCGCCCGAAAGCGCATGTGGGCTCGATCCATGCGACGAAACGGCATGAAAAACGACCAAATCAACGAAGTCATCCAAAAAGAATCTAAACACATAGAGCAAACGGCCGAGGAGAAGGAACAACAACGACAGCAAATGATGTTAGAGTTGAAAAATCGAATCAAAGAAGAAATGGCGAGAAAAGAGGATCTGTTAAAGACGAAAAAAGCGCAGGCGAGATCGAGCGCGAGAGCGAGCGCGAGAGCCAGTCGAGGGAGCACCGCCGCCTAAATATAAAGTAAAAGAAGTCGTATTATCCTACAAGAGCGAGAACAAGATGAAGAAAACCGCCAACAATTTTATATTATACATATATTTATTCATTATTATTATCAGTATCATACTCTTTTGCACGTAAAAGAACACGCTGTGGAGGAAAAAACTGTATTAAATGTGAGCACAAACAGGAGAAAAAATTAGTGGCTAAAATCGATCTGCCTTTGTACCAAAAAGCAGTCACTCGCACTAATCTTTTTTCTCCTCATTCAGACGCACACTTTACACCTACACCTTTACCACAAAAAATAATCATGTTCTCCGCTACTACCGCGCACACGACGTTTACCGCGTCCATCGTCGCTTTGAGACCGACGACGAAGACCACCTCGAAGAGGTCGGCGACTTTTGTTGTGCGTTTTATAATTCTTTTTGCATTTTTGTTTCCCGTGTGACGGCACGACAGATTCCCGAGACGTCATCATTTCATTCTCGTTTTGATTAGAGAGAAATACTGTGCACGCGAGATGGTTTCTCTCTGTCTCGCGCGGGAAGTCTCTTTAGCTCTCTCTCTTTAGCTCTCTCTCGGCTTTTACTGACAGCATTTTCTTTCTCTCTCTCTTTTGAACGCATGTTGTGACTATTATTATTATTATTATTATTATTAAACCAAAACAGACGAGAGCGGAACAAATGAACCAAGAGATGTCCGGCGGCGAACTCGGTTTGGGCGAGCTCGAAGACATCATGGACATGGCGGACGGAGGATCCCCGATCCCAGGCTTTGTCAAAGATATGGACATCCCGGAGTTGACGAAAGCGTTTGAAATTTTGGGCTCCACGGAAACGTCCTTGGGCGAAGCTTTGTTCGTCGAAAAGTACGGCGAAACTTTGTTCAGACAGTCCGGGTGGACGCCGACCGCGGAATTGATCAACGGTCGATGCGCGCAAATTGGCTTCGTGTTGGCGCTGTTGAACACTTTCAACGCGGACGTGTTGACGGGCATCTCCACGCACCCGATCTTGGTCGCGTTGACGGTTGCCGGCATTGCCGGTGCCTCCATCGTCCCGGTCGTCGAACCGCAAGGGTACTTCCCGTCCGCGTTGAAGGACGGCGTCATGGGCGTGTACAAGGGGGCCAAGTTGGACGAGAAGTTCACGCCAACTGCCGAAATGGTTAACGGCAGAGCCGCCATGGTCGGCATGGCTGTCTTTTTGTTGACCGCGACCATCTTCTAAACCCAAGTTGGACCAAGTTGGTACATAAAAAATACATAAAGTTCGGTGACCAAAAATGGTAGTTCGGTGAAATACACAAAGGTATATATATCGAGAGTATATCATAGAAAGAGAGAGAATTAGTTCCAAAGAGGAAAATTTACTTATACTTAGAAAACAAAACCATAACTACTATATCATAACTATTTGTTTAATCCGTCTTCAACGGCATCGTCTCCTTTCTAATCCCATCTTTATTCATCACAAACAACTCCACCGCGTCTCCGGTATAAATGTCTCTCTCTCCAGCCGTGGCAAAACAATCTTTAATCAAATCAATCGCCTCTTCTTCGCTCAACGGCGTCGCGCTACTCACCGCCGGCAACACCAACGGACTGACCGTTTTCAACTGATTATCCAACACCGGCATAATCAACTGCTGCCCACTCCCTTGACAGGAATAATTCGTCCTCTCGTAACTCCCGACCGCATCGTACGTAAACACCGCCCCTTTACCTTCCGCATCTAAACCAGCCACGATGTTGAACGCGTAATACGGAAAAAACCTTCGCATGTACAGCGTATTCGAAAGCATCTGCGCAAACGCCACGCACCCGATGGGTTTGTTATTCGCAAACTGATACTGATCGCACCTCCCTTTCAACAACTTCTTCAACGTCGCCGCGTCTGCCATAAACCCAGCCGACGCCATCAACGTTTTCGGGGACATTTCGTCCACTTTCGTATACTGCCTCGTCATGATCGAATACCCCGTGCTCATCCTCGTATCGGCTGCGCAAATCACGTAATCCTCCCCGGCAACAGCCATAACCGTGCCTCCGTTGTTATCGTACGGCGACCACGTCGCGTGTTGTTTCGTGTGGTTCCCGTGATAACTCGACGGGTTGAAATTGTTCTCCCCGACCGCGTCGTACGTCTCCATCTTTGTCTTCTATTTGTCTACTCTTCTTTGCCGTTATTGGATGAGATCGCTTATTAGTTAGAGAAAAATCTCTCTCAAACTCTCTCTCTTTCTTCTCTCACGCTCAAAAACACCTCGCGCGATGAGAGCGCGACAACAAAAGCAGTAACTCTTTTCCTCTCTCTCTTTATTCTTCTTCTTCTTTGTCTTCTTATGTTCTTCTCTTCGTCGTCAAAGATCCACCAAAAGAGTGACGAAAACGTTTTTTCGTCCCTTTCTCTCTTTTTTCTAAACCCTAATTCTTGATGAAACCCTAGATTTTAAAAAAAATTATTTTTTTCTCTCTCGAGAGCTCGTGGAAAAGAACAAAAAGACAGACAAAACGACGACACAAACACATTCTTACTCCTTTCTTCTTTCGAAAGAAGAAGACGCACAACCAGAAGATGGCGATCGAAATGGACCTGTTCCGCTCGGAGGAGATGGAACTGGTCCAACTGATCATCCCCGCGGAAGCCGCGCACGACACGGTGCAAACTTTAGGTTCGGTTGGTTTAGTCGCGTTTCGAGATTTGAATAAAGATAAATCGGCGTTTCAGAAAACGTACGCGAATCAGGTGAAACGGTGCGACGAGATGCTGAGGAAGTTAAGGTTTTTTACCGAGCACATGAATAAAGCGGGGATTATGATACGGAAAGAGATTGGTGATGGTAGTGGTGGTGGTTACGGTGGGAGGTTTAACAGTAACGAGGAGGAGACAGACGGGTACGGACGAGAGAACAACAACAACAACAGAGTCATTTCGATCGACGAGCTCGAACACACGCTGGACGTGTTATCGGAAGAAGTCTCTCAGTTATCCGCCAACACGGAAAAGCTGAGACGATCGCACGGAGAGCTGGTGGAATTGCAGTTGGTTTTAGAGAAAGCGGGCGGGTTTTTCGAGGAAGCGCGGTCGGACGCGAATAGGCACCAGGACGAGGAAGATTCGTTGAGGATGATGCGAAGGGAAAACGCGCGACAGGACGAGGAGAGTTTGTTGTCGAGTTCGTTTCGAAGCGAAATCGATGACGAAGGATTAGGAAACGGGGGGTCGCCGTCGCGAATGACTCGACGAACTGGGTCGTTTATCGATCAAAATCATCCGGATCACGACGTTGAGAGGAACGACGCTTCCATGGGCGGCGTCGCGGCGAGCGCGAGGTTGGGATTTATTACCGGAACGATCAACACGGAGAAAGTGCACGCGTTCGAGCGCGTTTTGTTTCGCGCGACGAGAGGAAACGTGTTTTTGAAGTTGGCGAACATCGACGGGCACGTGGAAGAGCCGACGACGGGGGAGAAGACGTTTAAGACGGTGTACGTGGTTTTTTTCGCCGGCGAGAGGGCGAGGAATAAGATTGTGAAAATTTGCGAAGGGTTCAACGCGAACAGGTACCCGTTTCCGGAAGACTTCACGAGACAGAGGCAAATGAACGCGGAGTGTTCGGGGAGATTGGTCGAGTTACGGTCGACGTTAGAGGCGAGCATACGACACAGAGATCGAACGTTGAGTAAAGTCGCGAAAGATTTGTGGTTCTGGTTTACCCTGGTGAGAAGAGAGAAGGCGACGTATCACGCGATGAACATGTTTTCGATCGACGTGACGAGGAAATGTTTAGTCGCCGAAGGGTGGTGTCCAACTTCTGCGAAGAGCAGAGTCTCGGAGGCAGTGGTAATAGCCAATCGAAACTCGTCGGCATCCGTCGGAACGATTTTCGCGTCCATCTCGCACAAAGGTCAAACGCCACCGACGTACTACCGCACCACAAAGTGGACGAACGTGTTTCAACAAATCGTCGAAGCGTACGGGGTTGCGAGATATCGCGAAGTGAACCCGACGGTTATGACGATCGTAACGTTTCCATTTCTGTTCGCGGTTATGTTTGGCGATTTCGGCCACGGTATTATAATGCTCGCGTTTGCAATCTACATGGTCCTTAAGGAAAGACAAATCTCGGAAAAACCAATGGGCGAAATCTTCTCGATGGTATTTCACGCGCGGTATTGTATTTTGGTAATGGCGGCGTTTTCCGTGTATACGGGCGTTCTGTATAACGAGTGCTTTTCTGTGCCGATGAAAATATTCGGCGCTTCGAAGTACGTATGCGACCCGATCGATCCGACGAAAGATACCACGTGCGATTCACAATACACCACTGGTTTAGTCTCGCGAGATGATTCCGCGTATCCGTTTGGTGTCGACCCGGTTTGGCACGGAACTCGGTCAGAACTTCCGTTTTTGAATTCTCTGAAGATGAAAATGTCCATCTTGTTAGGCGTGACGCAAATGATGGTTGGGATTTTCATGTCGCTTTTGAATCAATTGAAAGACGGTGATTGGCTGTCCGTGTATTGCGAATTTATCCCTCAAGTTGTCTTCTTGGGCGGATTATTTGGATACCTTTCGTTCCTGATCGTTTTGAAATGGATTACCCCCGGGTGTACCGCGGATTTGTACCACGTAATGATTTACATGTTCTTAGCGCCCGGCAACGTCGATTGCATGGGCGAAGGACCAGGAGGAAGCGCCGGGTGCCCTGAGAACAAAATGTTCCCAGGCCAAGGCGGATTGCAGTTGTTGATTTTGTTTGGTTGTTTCGTCGCGGTGCCGGTCATGCTGTTCCCGAAACCAATCATTTTAAAAAGACGACACGAACAAAAAAGCCGAGGCGGCACGTACGTTCGTTTGGACGAAAACGACGGCGACGGCATGCAACAATTGAACAGCTCGGAAGAGTTAAGATCCCTCGGCGGAAACAGCAGTAATAATAACAACAGTAGCGGCGACGACCACGGTCATGGCGATGGAGAGTTTGATTTTGGAGACGTTTTAGTCCACCAAATGATCCACACGATTGAATTCGTCCTAGGCGCAATTTCCAACACGGCGAGTTATTTGCGTCTTTGGGCGCTTTCCTTAGCGCACGCGCAACTCTCTGCGGTTTTTTGGGATCGATGTCTCATGGCAGCAGTTGAGAGTGGATCCATAGTTGCCATCGTCATTGGATTTGGCGTGTGGTTAGGCGCGACGTTAGGCGTCTTGTTAGGTATGGAGAGTTTGAGCGCGTTTTTGCACGCCTTACGTTTGCACTGGGTGGAATACCAAAACAAATTCTACAAAGGCGACGGTATAAAGTTTACCCCGTTAGAGTTCACGTCGTTGACGGGAATGCCAGAGGAGGCGAGCTAAAGAAAGAGATGCAACGACGTACTAGTAATAATAATCATTTCAAAATCAATGTTTTAATTAATCTGAAAGAAGATGAGAGAGACACATACACGCATAAACTATTTAAATCATCGAGCGCGTTCTGCGCAAATTCTTTGGAAGTCTCGTTTCGTTCTTTCTCGCCTCATATGCGCTTCTCATCCTGGCAACCTGGTGCATCGAAACGGAGTTTTTCGAGAGATTTTCGAGAAAAGAGCACATGGAGTCTCGCGCGACGACCAGCGCGAAGAAAGTCGACGCCGCTCGATTCGTTCGAATGCGGTCGTCTTCGATTGCAAAATCTTCAGTTTCAAAGAAAGCGACGTTAGATGCAATCATCAAAACAAAGAATGAAAGAATCACGACAGTTTTTACCACGATTTCGTGGAGAATTGCGGTGTTCTCTGCACAGTACTCCTTCGCCGCGTCGTCGAGGATTGCTTTGAAGCGAAAAGAAAATCCAGAGTAAATAATCTCTTCGATTCCATCGTGTATTTTTTTACCGAAAGCGACTGTTTTATAAAACATTTTTCGTTCGGTGAAGATGCTCCATATCCACGTTTTAGTGTACGCTAAGTCTACTAGGACGCACAGAAAAATTGGAGCGAACACGGAGACGATAAAAGCCGTCGAGTCGATGAATATGCTTTGTGCGTTTATAGCCGCGATCAAAATCAGCGAGAGGATCATCGCAGAGAACGCCAGGAATGTTGCTCGATTATTACTATCCAAGATTCTTTCCATGCTAGGCAGGATACCTTTGCGACAACAGCGTAGCAGACGATAGCACGCGGTTTCAATCTTCGCGACAGGTTCGGCATACATCTCATCATCTCTTTCTTCTCTTTCCGCCCGTTCTCGAGAAAAAAAGGTTTTCGCGAGCTCGCTACCGAAGTTTTTTTCCGTGAGTAAAGAAGCAAACGTGCCAATGTACGAAACACCGGTACCGCGTTGCGTATTTGCAAAGACGACGCGCGTATTTTTCTTCAACAAAACGAGATCGTTTGTGGTAAAAACGCACGTTTTCGAGGCGAAAAAGTGTGCTATTTTCGGGTCTGAAACGATCGACGCCGGTGGATTTCTAAGAAAGACAAAGTGTCTTCCGGACACTAACGCTCTCCCTACGCCAATGCTATCGATATTATGCAAAAGCGTCGTTTTGTTACGTTTTCGCGGCGTGGTGTTGAACAATACGCCAACGTTATATACGTCGAGGTCTTTTTCCTTCTTTGTCCTTTTATTATTTCTCTCCGTCGGCGTCGAAGGCAAAATTTCACTCCGCGTCATCGCAGTTCCGCCGGGTGTCATCATCAAAGACGTCAACAATCCGTTTGCTATCTTTGCTCTCAAGTTGATTTCATTTGAAGCATCATCGACGTCTTCTTCTTCTTCTTCTTTGGTAAACGCGAGGATGTTGTTTAAAACCTCTTCCTTTGAGAAACACAAGAAACGAGGACACGTTTTCCCCTCGGTGATATATACCATCCCTTCCTTGATATGATGATCCGTAAAGGTTGGAGGAAAATAGCGATCGAAGTAGTCGTTGATGTTGCTACTGCCACTGCTGTATTTTTTATTGTGAATAATCTGATGAGTGCCGTCGACGATCCGATCGAAGAGTTGGTCGCGATATTTACCGACGATGTATATTTCATCGCCCGGCGAGTTTGCGAAAGCGCCCACGGCAATTTTAGGAATCGTTTGTTGTTCGTTATCGTCGCAGACGTATTGCAGCCAAGATCTTCTTCTTCTGTGTTTCATGACAAATCGCGCGATAAAGAAGCGTCTCTCGAATATCTCTAACATTAAAATTGCGGTAACGTACACCCCCTGCCACGCTTCGCCTTTGCTCGCGGAAAGCGCCAAAATCGCCGCGCACGCGACCATAAAACTCGCGCTGAGAAGTACTTCACCGACGCTTTCCTTCTTTATGATCTTCGCTCTCGCGATATCTACCATTTTCTTAATCGTAAGGTATTCATCGTCGTCTGTATCATTTTTCTTCACCATCGCCAAAGAGACGAACGTTTCGCACCATCTCCTTTTTTTCAACTTCTCTTCTTTCCAACTCTCAATCGCTCTCACCAAAGCCTCCACTGCGCTCGTCAAAAACAACCAAAGCGACATCATCCCATCATCCGACGTCCTCTCCTCGTCGCCAAACACTTTTTCCTCGACGTACTTTCGCAACAACCACGCGCCAATCAGTAATCGCGCGGAAAATTTCAGCAGCAGAAACAACACTTCCATCGTCTCGTTTTTATCTCGCATATTTTTTTATCGCATGTGTGATGCAATCATCATTTGTAGGAGAAAAAAAAAAGTTTTCTCAAGATCTCAAACATTCACATCATCGCGTCGTAAGGACATCATCATCATCGAGAGCAGTAACACGACTCGCTCCGATTACTTTTGGCGCGAAGAAAATTCGGTAAAAGCAGCTCTCGATGTGAAACAACAAACAAGCGTTTCCCTCCGAGCCAAAATTGAAGAAGAGACGTTCACATGTCAGAGATTTTGTATATATTATATTAATGTAAACGACTCGAAAAAAAAACATCGGAAAAGCGAACAAAAAACAACCAAAAATTCCTTCATCT
>Ga0255773_10005354_pt1 | contig 10564 bp, 8 predicted proteins | sample 011ome_17_FD_179971 | JGI IMG/M metagenome (GOLD analysis project Ga0255773, IMG submission 179971) | Coastal salt marsh microbial communities from the Groves Creek Marsh, Skidaway Island, Georgia - 011502XT metaG (version 2) | ecosystem: Environmental > Aquatic > Marine > Intertidal zone > Salt...
ATATATACTTGACTGTCACCTCCATCACCGGGAGGGCATCGCTATAGACAGGAATATCAACCAATTCGACAAAAAAAGATCAGAGATAATTGGGTGGTGTCATAGACACCGTTGTTTTTTTTTTTTGTAATTGCCAAATCACAGAGGCCCAGCGAACTCGACAACTTCTCTTGCTTCATCGTCTTCGTAGTCCATAAGTTCGATCACTTGCATTTCTTCCACTGGCATTGCTTCGGCTTGTCGTTCATCTATAAGCTGTCGAACTCGGTGGCCAATACCCACTAAGCCGACAGAGCATTGTGGGCATTGAACTCCGTGGCCAATATCCCCATTCGCAATCTTCTTCACACACTCGTGACACATAATAAATGTACACTTATGATTGTGATATGGCGGTTCCACATACTTGCCGTATTCTTTTGTACAAAAACACACATTGCACTCAGCGCCGTTTTCGTACCATTCTTCGATCCATGACCGAAGACCCTTACGCTGTGCGTATTCTGGCCAGAATGCGGCTAAAAAGGACGTACCGTCGTCCAGGTTTGAATCATACACAAATTCACGTAATTGAGATTTCTTGTGTGCATAGTGAACACGCATGATGAACACCGGCTTGAATTCGTACTCATCTTCATGTGCCGCCGGGCTGTAGCGGACATCCTCGATTCGATTGATGGTGGCCATTGCTGCTTGTCTTCGTCTTCTGTTAGATTTTTGTGAAAATTGCAAAATCCATCGGCCCTATATAGGCAATAAAATTCTGAATTGTCCAAATTCCAAAATCTCATTTTTGTTGCGTGCGTTTTCATTGGCAATTTTTTTTTTTTTTTTTTTTTTTTTTTTTTTTTTTTTTTTTTTTTTTTTTTTTTTTTTTCTTTTTTTTTTTTTTTTTTTTTTTTTTTTTTTTTTATTTTTTTTTTTTTTTTTTTTTTTTTTTTTTTTCTTTTTTTTTTACTGTGGTGGATGGATGTTGTACTGCGGGTCATGTATGGTGCCACTCAGCCCGGCAACCACAGTAGCCGATTCTAGTTCATTTTGACGAGAGAACCTTTGCGTGAACCAAGTACACCCAGCTGCAGGTGAGTGCAACAGTCTGGTTGCCAAGTAGTCCAGTGCGACGCAAGATCTCACTGGACCATACCACTTGCACATCTCTATTGGAAATGCGCCAAGCTGTGGAGGCAGCAAGAAAGCAACGGGATCTTTTGCCGGTCGGGTCATCATGTTAGCCTGTGCTCCGTCGTACATAAGTTGACGAAGGTGTACAAAAGGAAACCCAAATCCTCTTCTGTGGTACACTCCGTTCAGCTGGTGTCTGGTCAGAAAAAACTCGACCGACTGCCGAAAGACTTTTCTTGCTTCCTGTGGACATGCTTCTCGTTTGATGGTGCTGTAGATCCCAGCGACGGTAGCGTCAAACATAAACTTGAAGTTTTCGACCTGAGCACTGAGACCAGTCAAGCGCGCCATTGAAGATCCGTATGGACCTTGTTGTGTGATAAGGGTGAGCGCACTGACCCACGCAGTCACACGACTGGGGTGTTTGTTCAGTTTTTCGAGCGCATTCGCCCACGACACAAAGCCGGAGTTCAGCTCGACTTCGTGTCCAGCCATGGCGTTGAATACTGGATATTTCCCAGAGACAGACAATACAATCACGCGCTGCATGACCGGCAGCATAAGTGAACAGAAGGTAGTCTGGTCATAAACACTCCGCACACCAGTAGAAGCAGTCGCCATGCAATGAGGGAAATTGTCGGGCATTTTACCACCCTTTCCGAAGAACGTTTTTTTGCCGCTGTCGAATGCGATCGCAACTGGATGGGTTTGAGCCATCCACTCCAAACAACGTGAAGGGAATGGCGCGCCGAGGTAGGACGCCGCTCCGTCCATGATAGCCGCTATATAAGGAGTCAGTAGCCCGCACACACCTGTACTGATCATGCTGGAAATCGCGAGCTTGGTTTCCGTTGACTGCATTGCGAACGACAAAAACAGAGTGGAAACATGCAGGCGCGGACACCCGAAAATTTGCAACGGGCAAACACCAGCAGCTGCCCAGGCAGGTAGAACGTCAGACTCAGCCACGTTTGTTGCTGTCTCACAATTGTCGACAACCGCGCAGATGATATAATCGTATAGCTCGTCTTCAAACGGCGCATGCAGCCTGTTCAGATTGTGTCTTGCTAATTTCGGTTCGATGTGGGCACACGCGCTATCGAGAAGGGTCGGCAAGTCGCATTGAATCGAGATGGACATCTCATCGTATCCATATTCCATGACAATTCCTGCGATCTCTGCTGGAAAGGCCTGGGCGGACAGAACAGAATCGGCGAACCTTTGTCGGTGTTCAAGTCTGGAGAGACTCCAAGCTTCTTGACGTTCGCAGAGATCGCTCGCGTTTGTCCCCGGCACAAAAGCGACCCTGAAATCAGCGCCTAGACACAGACGCGCCAGGTTGTATGCGCAATTTTGATTTGGGATGGGAAAACCCCTCACCGACAAGGAATCAGGATATGCCACGTATTGATGAAATGGGCTCCATGCCACGCCTAGCATGAGGGGGTCCATAGGAGGATGTGCTGCGTAGCCGCTGTGATTCAACCATAAGTCCAATAGAAATGTCCACGTACAGCGCTCGTACTCGACCATGCGGTCGTTATCGTTTCGGATATAGTCAGGGGCGAGTGACATGAACATACACACAGCCATTCGGAAGTCTGCCTTCGGGAAGGTCGGGAAGCCTGCCATTGCCGCCTCCACGGTACCAGTCCAATGCGAGAGCGGAGCGGTGTATATCATGATATTTCTCAGCAACAGGGCGTTCTCGGTCAGGTTGTTCATGGTTGCAGAAAATTCAGTCAAAATAATTACCAGCCGCCTACACAACATTTTCTTTTATACGCCGCTAAATTCTCAATATTCACAGATGCCAAAAACGCGATTTTGTTGCGTGTGCCATGCACGCAACACATCACGCACGCAACAAAGTCAAAAAAATGAATTTTTTTTTTCTGTTCTTTTGAGAATTTATCTGTCTATAGAAGCAGGTACAAACAAAGACTGTTTGAAAATGAACACAATCGTGGATGTGTTGTGCCAGTGCACACCCATGCCCAGAGATGTATGTTTTGACGTCGTCCGATTTGTGTGTGCATGCACGCACGACGAAACCGGCCGTGTGGTCGAATATTGTCATAGCTGTGCCGAAACTGAGATTTACACGGATTACGTGGATGAATTTCGTGCAGCTGGGATTGATTGTGATCACTGCTTTTATGGCACACACGACTACTGTTACTCAAATCTCGTTTTCGATCAGACGTACAATCGGTGTTGCAATACACGCAAAACCATCAAACAATACATCAGCGGTACTGTTTTATGTGGAAAATGTGTATGTTTTTGGGCCGATACCGACATCAAAATGGCTTTAGAAACGAAATTGAGACCAGGAGACGGATCTGTTGTTTGTACTCGGATGTGAATTCGTTTGTATGTATATGTATTTGCGTTAGGCTGCAATGTACAGCTGGGATGCCGACACTGATGCCGGGCGCGAGCTTCCGCCACCAAAAAAAAAACCCAAGCCAGACAAAAAAGTTGACGACTTTTTCCCGGTTGTGTCTGAGTGTACTTCCAGAGGAATCGAAGAGGAGATACAGGCAATTCAAGATGATTTTGTCGTCACCAGAAAAGCTTCCAAACTGATCATTCTTATCAAGAAACGCCCAGGCCGCGAGTTGAGCCCTCAACAAAAGTCGTTTGAGTTGATGGACCAGTTCTTGCCTGATGGGATAGCGATCAAATGGGAGAAAGCCGGCTCAACGAGCAAGGGCAATTGTTTTGTTTCGCATTTTTACGGTTTCGGAGACTTCGATGTGTTCGTCAACATGATGAAGGAAAGTGTCAAATTTGCAAGAGCAAATCCATCTGGTGTGTATCGTGGAGGCGACAAGATCGTTGGTCATGCACTGCGCACATTTTACGAAGTCATTCGCATAAATCGTCGGTGCAAACTGTATTTTGACGTGGAGGGCGTTTCCGACGACAAACCGCAACAAAATTCCGGGTACACTTTGTCCAGTGGTCTCATTGACCTCGTGAAAGCTACCGCCACCGAGCTTGGTCTCGATATCCCCGTGCATTGTTTGAATGATGTTGTCGTATTGACAGCGACTCGGCAGAAAAAAGGCAAATGGAAGTTGTCGCATCACGTAATTTTTCACAGTTTATTCTTTGAAGACAACCACTGTGCCATGAAAAATTTCACAGACTGGATGGCGGTAATGGCGAAGAAAACAGGAACGGGTATGCTCCATGGCAAGATTGCCTGGGACACGGCAGTGTATACGCGCAACAGAGTCATGCGGATGATGTGCAACATGAAACCCGGCGACGCAGACTCCGAATTGATGCCGATGGGAGACGGACAAACAATCGACGATTTTTCAGTGAATGAGTTCCGTCGCTCGTTGATCACGGATACTAGACGAGGTGCGTGTGATCTGCCCGTGTATGTCATAACAAACGAGATGGTGCGCGCGCCTACAGTGTCTGTACAGCCACCGCGGTCAACGTCGTCCTCGCCTCAGTCCGTGGTGCAAAGCGCCACAATTTTCAAGAAACAAGAGATCGAGGAAATGCACGACGTGTTTGTTGATTTTCACAGGCTTCGCGCGGAAAAATTCAGATTCGCGTGTTCTGATATCCCCCCTCTCACCGAGATGAAATTTGGCAGCGACAACCAAGCGAATTTGGTATTTTTTAACATTCCAGGCGACAAGTATTGCGAATATAAAGGCCGTGTGCACACTACAGACGGCGGCAGCAAAACGGGTTACTATATGGATGTGCTGCATCAATTCGTGTGCCAAACTTGCTTTGCGTGTATGCCCCCTGGTTCTATTTCTACCCATGGATTGTTGTACAATACATGCGTTGGTTCGTACATGAAACCAGTGAACCGCGACGCAACGACAAACCTCACAACGACCCTGACATGCGGAGAGTTCGATATGTGTCGTTTGATGAGCCGGCAAGCCAAAAAGATCATCCGATCTGTCCCGGCGGGAGCGGACTGCAAAGAATGCTACGTGTATGATCAGACGCGTGCCTTGTGGTCTAACCACATGGAGCACTTTTTTGTATTTTTCGTACCGCAATGGGTGCGCCGACATCACGATATGGTCCGCGCTATGTGCGCGGTAGTGCCAAACGAAGCCCTGGAAGATTCTGCTACACAGGCTTTGGATCGATGGTGTAAAAAGTATCAAGACATGCAAGGCATATCTAACATGCGCAGGATGCTGAAATCGATGACAACGGATTCCCGTTTCGTTGCGACCCTAAACCAGCAAGTGGATTTGTTGCCCATTGAAGGTGGTAGTGTAGTAGATGTCAGGACGGGAGAATGCCGGCCTCGACGCGCAGAGGATCTGTTTACAATCGAAATGAATTTCCGGTTATTGCCTCCCGATCACCCAGAAGTCCTAGAGATCGTCAACTTCATGATGGAATTTGCACACGACGACCAAGACACGTATGATTACATGCACCAAACCATCGGCTATTCTGCAACGGGTCGGATGTTTGACCGAGCTTTTTATTTATGGCTTGGTAACGGTGCCAACGGCAAAGGCACCGTCAGTCAGATGCTGCAAAAAGTACTAGGAGATTTTTTTCAGACTGCCCCTAGCGCATTTCTTACGCGCAAAGCCAACCAGAAAACGAGTGCAGAGGGCGCGAGCCCGCAATTTTACAAGATGCGCTTTGCTCGGTTGGTGATGGTGTCAGAGCTCGCGAAGAACGAAGTACTCGATTTCCCGAAAATCAAGGGTCTGTGTGCTGGCGATTCGTTTTCTATCCGAGCCCTATATCGCGAACCAGAGACGGTCGAGCCCCGTTTCAAAATCATCATCCAGTCGAATTTTTGCCCTGAAATTGACGGCAGTGATATGGCTACCATTGATCGTTACAGACTACTGACCTGGAAACAGCGGTACAGCAACGACCCGCAACCAGGCGAACTGAGAAAAGACGTCAATCGCGCTGAACGATTTTTGTCTCTTACCGACGCTTTTGGTACATGGCTTGTCCAAGGCGCGACACGCGCATACCAAAACGGGAAATGTACACAGGTAGTCGTTCCGTTGTCTCTCAAACAAGCAACAAACGTGCAGTTAGAGCAGATGAACTTGATTGGTGTGTACTTGCGCGCGGAATGCGATGTCGGTGCGGGAGAAATCGAGGACGTCGTTTTATACGAAGGTTTTATGAATTTTGCAGGCCGCCGGAGGCACAACGACCAGTACATGGCGTTCAATCTCTTCAAAGACAAAGTCTCTGACTTTTACAACATGGGCTTCCAGCCGAACGGCAGTAAGTACATTGGTCTCAGGATCAAACGCGTGTTAGAGCCCATGCAGCCAGTAGCGCAGGCCTGCCAAGATTGTGGCACGACTGGTGCTGCCTTGTCCAATGGCTACTGTGGTCTGTGCCGACCGAACGAATTCCAGTTTTCTTTCGATACCCCCTGACATCCCGAAAGATATGTAACTTGCCGTAACCACATGGTCGCGCATGAATTAAAAGATCCGTAAAAATGGGTATTGCTATTGCTGCGTAAGTCAATTCGAAAGAGCATCGCCTAAACCCCTCCAGGATTGAAGGGGGGGAACTACTCGTGTGTGGATATTTTATTATGGGATTTTTTTTGTCTTAAGATATGCCGCGTGATTTATAAAATCACCGCGGGAAACCCATAATATTTTGTTCTCCGAGAAGTAGTTCCCCCCCCCCCGATCCTGGAGGGGTTTAGGTGCTAAAAAAATTAATAAATCACGGTATTAGCAGACACCAATGCATGATTTCGTAATATGCGTCGCGCGCACAAGGGGTCCGTTCGTGCAGATAGTAAAACGACTCCGCTCGGTCTACACACTGCATGGAATACCCGTAGACAACGATGATCCACACTAAGAGTAACGGGGACATTTTAGTGTAAGAATCAGAATATTTTATTTTTTTTAAGACACTTCCGTTTGGCGCCTGCACCCATAGCAAACGAGCACATCCGCTCTGTCCGTTTTGCGTATACTGTTGCGATTGCACGTGTTGCACGCCCTCCAATTGGCGTCTCTGTCTTTTTTGTAGCAGGACACACACAACGTACGCCACTTGGGAGCATCGTTCTTGACCGCCAACAACCCGCAGCCCGTACACGGTCGTTTAGTCGCATTGCACTGCTGGATGTAGCATGTCCCGCACCGTTGCCGCCACTCAGGGCTGTCGATAGGTATTCGGTTCCGCCCACAGTCAATGCAGGCCTTCAGAGACGTAGCAGCCCAAGTCACGTAGCAGTCTCTGCATTTTTTTTCGTATTCGGGCCCTGTCAATTCCACTGTGCATCCTTCCCCGTTACATACACGCGCGCTGGTCATTGTCTGTGTCGTTTTGTGGCTTTGACTTTAGGCGCAGAAAAAACGAGCTTCGCTTTCGCAGAGACGTATTTGCGCTTACGTAACAATTTGGAGTGATATGCGTCCCGTTCTATTTTGATCTTGACTTGCTCTTCTGGTGACGTCATCATGCCTGTCGAGTGGCGTTTTAACATGTACGCCAACGCCTGCTCAATGGCAGCATCGATCTCGCTTCTCTGTTTAGCGGCCGGGGCCAACTCTAGTCGCGGTGGTTTTCGCGGAGCGCCTGGGATGTATGGTGGCGCGGCTATAGCAGATTGGCGCACAAGCGGCGGCGGTGATCCAGGGTCGCTAAGATCACTCCAGTCAGGGTCAACGTCAGGCGGGAACATTTGTGGTTGAAAGCGGGGTCAAAAACACACGGATATACGATAAGAAATGTCATTTTATTGTGGGAGCTTTTGTAAAAGGTGGTTGGTTTTCGTGGCCGCACCTAGCACACAAGATGCCTTTGTTCACGGGCGTGTACTCTTCGCGCGCAAGTTGAACCAACGCCTTGACATCTCGCACGGACTCGACTTTGTCTGGGTTTTCTTTACGCCAGTTCATGTAAAACTCAATCCAAGGATTTGCTCCTGCTTTGCGCCCCGTGCGCCTCTTGCGCTTCTTACTGCGCGCTTCTAGCTTAGCCTGTGCTTTTAGTTCGTGGTCGTCGGTCGTAGTCATGCTCGCAAAAAGCCCGATTGTTGGTGTCGCTGTTAGTAGCAGAAAAAAAAACATAGATTTATTTAGCGTGATAAATCTTCATGATGACATGCACCGGGTGATTTGGCGGTACAAATAAGGGTCTGAACAGCGAATCTGTCAGTTGGAAATCGATAGTCGATAATTCTTCCGGTTTGCGGTAATCAACGTCGACGACGTGCAAATCTGAAGTGTCTTTCGTAACGGTTGCGCCGTATACGGTATTTGCCAACGTAACGACGTCCAACACGTGATACGACCGCCCAGTCGCCGCATACAAGTTACTCGGAGCCAAACGACGACTGAGCACGTAGACGTGTTTCGGCCCGCCCAAATTCGGACTGTACGGCATAGTGACGGTAGACGCAGGCGGAATGCTCAATTCGGTCACCCCGCCCAAAACAGACAAAAATCCATGCAGCGGACTGGTAATGACTGCTGGTGGATAACCCGCCTCGCCTGGATCGTCGTAGGTCCACACGTAGCGCGCGTCGACCCAGTCTACGCTGATAGAACCTTCAACGAGCAAATACACGTTCAGCTGCTCGTTGATTACAGTCGCCAAACGATCGCCGGTGTACTGGCCAATCGGCAGTGAGACGGTCACCGTTGTGCCTGTGTACTGAGGCTTCATGTTGCCGTCTGCAAAAAACGTGAATGTATTGTGGTGCTGGTCGATGTTCGGGAAAATGTTCGTAAACGTGATGGTTTTGGGCACGCACTTGACCACTCTCGTCAACTCGTGGCCAGGGTTCTGTAAAGAGACGACAAACGAGCTGTTGTCTGTGTTCGTAGCTGCGCTCGGCCCATTGTCGCTGGAACAATCCAGCAGCACTGACTTATGTGACTGGAAAACTTTTGACATGAAGCTCTTTTTTATTTTATATGACACACAATCTACTCTTCCACTTCGCAATTGCTCATGAAAATCCTCGCCAATTTCACATACTGCAAAAAAATGGTAACGTCCACTTCAGTCAATTTTGCTAACGTTGCACGCAGCAGCAAAATACGCGAATTGTTAATCGGGATCCCAGACAAATTGAACAAGGCCGACCTCTCCAAACAACAAGCTAACAAACTCCCGTTCGTCTGGAAACTACTTTCCGCACCAAACGAAGTCTCTTTTCGCGTCGCACGAAACAGATGACTGACTAATTGAAAAGGACCATCAGGCAGCGGTTCGCGAAAAGTAATGGTACATGAAGCAAGTGTAGGAGGTTGCGCCGTTGGGGCAGCAGGTACGAATGCATTTGAACCGACTTCGCGCAGAAGCGGAGGCAAATTTAATCTCTGAAATACGAAAAGTCCCCCTACAGGAAAATCAGCGCGTCGATCGGCTGTAAAAACAAGTGTGCCTGTGGGGGATATGGCCGAGTCTGCCATATTTGTGACCTTACTCGGCCCGAGCTGGAGCGGAACGGCGGATTTGTAGATGCCTGATTTAGGTACAAACGAGTCCAGACAGTGGAGATAACTTTCTTGCGACGCAAGAAGTGGTTGGTTGTCGATCGAACTCTTTATCGGTTGTTGTGGGAAATATAACGACCCTAATTGCCATTGGTGCTGTCGACAAATAAATGGAATGGAAGCCATGGAATCGCGTTTCCCCTCGTCCGTCACACTATCGACGATTTTGCCGTAAGCTTTAAGTGCTCTACTGGCTGCTTTGCGCACTTCCAAATTGATTTGTCCGCCGCTAACTTTGGATTGTTCTGTTGTTTCCCAGTCCGTGTAAACGATTTCCAAACCACTGGAGCTGGACAGTTCGTTCAAATACCGCTGACAGGCGTCGGTCAGCTGTACACTTCTCGCGTTAATGTGTAAATCCTTGACTCTGTACTGAAACTCAGGTACTACATCACGGCCTGGGGGCGCAAAAGCAGTCTGAGAGTTTTCCCATTCGATCTCGATGCGCATACCAGAAGTCAGCATCGACGGTATAAAACGACCATACCCGAACAAGTCGCTCAAACAATACAAAGGAATCACAAAGCGCGTATTTGGTGCTCCTGCCGGCATGCGGGCGCCTTTGCCCATAGATTGGCCTACACTTTCCCACCACTCGGTGTCCATTTTATAAGGCAGAATGGACGCCTTTTTCAGATTCAAGCGCCGACAGCGCGACAGTTCGTCTCCTGACCGTGAAGAAACAGTCACGCGATTGATCAAATTGAGAGCAGAGCCATATGGCCCAAACCCGAGTTCTGTACCTGATCCCGAACAGTCCAATGTAAACACGAGCCAGCTGCGTCTCGTGTCTACGTAATCTGCGCCTGTGTTCAAAATACAGGTCGCGCGTTGGCTGCTTTTGTAATCGTTTTGTTGGAAAAAGTGTTGTTTGTGAGTAGCGTTGGAAACAGTACTCAAGTCCGGTTCCAAATTGTAGACCAAAT
>Ga0255773_10005365_pt1 | contig 10541 bp, 13 predicted proteins | sample 011ome_17_FD_179971 | JGI IMG/M metagenome (GOLD analysis project Ga0255773, IMG submission 179971) | Coastal salt marsh microbial communities from the Groves Creek Marsh, Skidaway Island, Georgia - 011502XT metaG (version 2) | ecosystem: Environmental > Aquatic > Marine > Intertidal zone >...
TTGTTATGTAATTGAGGAGTTTTAAGGGATTCTAAATCTAGTTCAGTTTCATTTATGGCCAAATCTTTGTCGGCCATTTCTTGTAGTTTTTCTAAATCCATAATTTATCCATTATTAATATTTCATATCATTATATCATAAAAACCTTAAAAAGTAAAGGTTTATTATGAAGTTGTTACAGTAGTTGCCGAAGCGCCGGCATTTGCAAAATCATAACCTCTATAATTAAAAGTTACTGTTGCCGTTAGATACTGTACATCTGTCGCCTGTTGGTCATATTGTAATTCGCCAATATTTGTTGGATATACATCTCTAAATCTTATTTCTTTAATAGGGTTGTTTTTACTAGTCAAAACTACAAGTGTTGCGTCTGAAAAGTAAGCAGCCTGACTAGGCGCACCAAACTTAACTTTACCAGGTTCAGTTGATACAGAACCTTGACTTGTAGGTGCTCTATCAACACCTGCGTTTAAACCATCTGCATATTCTGTATAACTTTCTGGAAACCCTAAACCTCTTAACCAACCATGTATTTCTTGGAAGTTTTCTAAATTTTCATCTACCATAAATGTCATATTTAACGCACCATATGAAAGTGTTGTGCCTGGTAAAGGTACATCTACAAATGGTGTGGGTTGTCTTACTTCACTAATTGATACAGTTGGTATATTAACTGCTGTACAAAAATATTCTACTTTTGGTAGTTTTGTAATTTGAAATTTAAACTGCGTTGGTGACGCATAATCTAAACTTGTTGGTTGTCGTGCAAAACTATTTGTTGTTGTCATTGTCGACCTCTTTCCACTCTTGTTCCGTGGCTAATTTTTCTAGTTGTTTTTCTTTTTCAGTTAATACTTCTCTTTGCATTTGAATATCGTTTATTCTTTTTTCAAGGTATTCTAAAGCATTTTTCTTGTCAGGATATGTGAAATAAGCAAGTAAAAATAATGCACCAGCAATACCAAATATCCATGAATATTGTATAAACATTTTACCCAATCTCTTATTTCTTCTCTTTTTTTTCATATAAACTATTTATCCAACCTGGAAAAAGGCCAAAAAAAAGGGCGGATAAACCGCCCTTTTTCGTATTTCTGTATAAACAGATATTACATTAAGTTCGCAACTTGCGTTCTTTGGTAGTATCTGTTAGCGTTAGCAGAACCAGCACCGTTAATAACAGCAGCATCACCAGTTCCAGCTTCAGCAAATGGGTTTGCTTGTAAGCCGTATCTAGTTTTGAAACCGATTTTCGGTTGGAAAGTGTCCTGACCAACTGCTCTTACCATTTGTAGTGGTACATATGGGCAATAGAACATACCAGCGTCATAAGGTGAAGTACCTTTGTAGCCAACTACATAGTAGTGAGCACTTGCTGAGTTTGCACTATATGGATCAATGTACACTTTAAATCTACCGTTAAGAACACCTGCAAAAGTATTACCTGTGTCATCAACATTTAGATTGTTGTTAAGAGCTGGAGTATAGTCTAATACACCTGCCATTTGTAAAGCACTAGCAACATCAGCTGAAGTAATGATAATGTTACCTTTACCTCTTCTTGTTCTTTGTGCGATTCTGTTGGCATCTCTTTCAAGGTTAAACATAAGACCTTTGAATCTTTCAACAGACCATCTGCCGTTAGAGTCAGTATCAAGGTCAAATACACCTGCTGTAGTCACATGACCTGCTGGTGAACCTTTTTCTGCGTTTGTGTAAATTGTTCTTACAACTTCTCTGTTGATTTCAGCTAAGATTTCAGCAGATAAGATATTTGCAAGTTCAGTTTCAGCGTCTAAACCATGGATTGCTTTTAAGTCTTGTGCAAGTTCCATAGTGTATTCTGCTTTAAGAGCTCTTGACTTAGCAGTCACAGTTGATTTCTCAATTGAGAATGCCATTTCAGCAAATGAATTACCACTTGCGTCACCTAATGCTTCAGCAGCCGCTGTAGTCATTGCTGTACCAGTTGTGTATGTTCCAGCAGGTGAGTCATTAAGAACCTCAGGATTTGTTCCTGAATGAGCAGTTGATGAGAAACCATCAACAGATGAACCGGCTTTGTTTCTGCCAGAGAAATCTGTATCAGCTTCGTCAAATAACGCTTCTGTTCCGTCCTGTGCGTCATATCTGCTTCTCATAGCAAATATTAAACCAGTTGGACCAGTCATTGGTTGTACGCCAGCAATATCGTAAGCGATAAGGTTTGGCATAGCTCTTCTTACTAATGAAATCAAAATTGGATCCCAATTAGAAATAGAAGCACCAGTTGAGTTAGTTGGAGCAGCTTCGTTTAAGAAAGCAGCGTCCTCTTTCATTGCACGCTCTTGGTTTTCCAAGATTGTAGCAGTAACAGCTCGTCTGTAAGAATCACCGATTTTTGGTAAATCTGCGTGTTCTAGGACTGGCTGCCATTTTTTTTCGTGGGTTTCAGATAAGTACATATCTTCTTCTCTCCTCTATTAGATTTATTTCGACAACTTAATGTCTTTTGTTTTAGTAATAGCGGCGGTATAAGCAGCCATGCTTTTTGATAAATCTACATTTTCAGTTGATTCACCAACCGCTACATCATCAATGTCAGATGAAGCTTCTTTCTTAGCGCCGAAATAAGACTCTTTAATTGTCTTAACCTTTGCTACAAAATCTTCTTCATTTGTATATTCAACCTCTTCGGCAAGTTTGTTGAATTTCTCCTTAGCAGTATCAGCTAAATCTTCGCTCATATCTTTTACAATAAGAGCTCTGTTTTTTTCTGATTTTACTTTGTTAAGTTCAACATTCTTTTCGATTTCTTCGTTAAGTTTCTTTTCTAACGATTCAATCTTTGAAGCTTGGTCTTCTAGTACATCATATTTTTCGTCTGGGACTGAAATATAATGCTCTTCAAAAAGTTTCTTCATACCAGAAATGAAATCTTCAGCAATTTCGCCTTTAATTCCACGCTCAAGAGCTAATTCGTTTTCTTTCATCCACTCTTCCACTACATATGCAAGGTAAGAGTCAACTTTTTCAACTAATTCGCTTTTTGCTTTTTCTGATTCTTCTTTAAGTTTTTCTTCGTATCCAGCGTGCATTTTCTTTTTAGCTTCTTTAACTTTTGAGTTAACAGCAGCTTCAAATATTGTTGCAGCCTTCGACTTAAATTCTTCGGACAAATCTTCGTCTTTGACTAAAGCGTCAACATCAGCTGAAACATCAATTGTTTCATCTTCAGTTTCTTCTTTTTTGTAAGAAGCTTTTTTCATCATCATTTCGTCTTTAGATTTTTCATCTTCAGATTTATCTTCTGATTTTTCAGCTTCTTTTTCGTCTTTAGACGCTTCTTTGATTTCCTCAGAACCTTCCTCGACAGTTTCGTCTTGCTCTTCTTTTAGTTTTGGCATTGCGTCAGCAGCACCAGCACTTTTTTGTTGAGCATCGCCTGAAACTGGCTTAACTTTTTTTGTTGCGTCAGGATTAGAATCTGTAGGTTTTGTTACCGCTGTTCCTAAATCCTCTGCCTCATTGCTAAGGTGAGTAGGTTCAGCCGCTACAGCATTCTTTTTCGGAGCGTCAGCTTGTGGGTTAGCACTCGCTTCAGTCACTTCTTTTTCCAACGCCTCAATCTTTGTTTCTGTTTCGGCCATTTGAGAAATCTCCTCTATTTTTTAATTAATTAAAAAACTCTCGTTTTTTGTACAATTATATTTATAAAACTAAAGTTTTTTAAGAAACGATTCAAAGACATTTAGCTTAACTTCGTCTAATTTTCTCTGTTTCGCTTCTCTTATTTGTTGTTTCCAGGCTTCGATATCCCTTTCCACAAGTTTACCATTGTCCCATACCCACTCTTTACTCTCCATAATTCCTTCTACGAAAGCGTCTGGAGCGCTTGGGTCTGCAACAATGTCAGCCGCCGTTGCAAGGTAAAAGTCATCTTTTACATAGTTTGCACCGTTACGCTGAATTATTGACCCCATACCACGACTTGAAACGCCCAATTGAGCGCCCTCATCTATAAGACCTTTTACAATCTTACCGTATGGTGTGTCCATAATTTTTGCCTCACCAATAAAATTAGCACCATCTGGAGTTAGAGATGTAATCATGTGTGATACTCTCTCTAAATTTACAGTTGGACCGTCTGGATGTCCTAACTCGCCAAAGGCTCTTTTCTTGTTGATGAATTCTCTATTGTATCTTGCCACTTCCTGTTCCAAAATTTGTTTTGGATACACTCTTCCATTTCTGTTCTTCAAATCTGATTGAAGAAAGATACCTTTAATTTTATATGATTTTTTTCCGCCAGTTTCTTCTACAAGATACTCTGCGTTTTGAATTTCTTCCGATATTAGTTTCATATGTTCTCTCTTTGTACTAACTATTTATAAGGTTTTTTACCTAAACTCTACAATAATCGTGTAATTATCACCGTTTGCAAAGTTTTTCGTTGATAATAGTACATCTCCTGTTGGTACTGTTGCGTTGTTTGGTATCTCATTACCAGCTGGTCTTAAATCCCAATAACCATTTCCTGACAATGATAATGCTGTTGCATTTGTTGTTCCGTCCCAAATCAATTCTACTGCTGACTTATTATTAGCAGTATTAATAGAATACCATATCTTACTAATTTTTCGATTGCCGTCTTCACTCATAAAAGTTAGCTCTGAAGCGTCAACCTTTTTAACTAATGTTTCGCCAGTACCATCTGAGCTGTTTGTCAACTTGACTACAAACTTAACTCCAGTTGTATCTGCGATTGTTTGTGTTGTTACTATATCTGCCATTACTTGTATCCCGCTTCTTTATGACATTCAATTACCAAATTATACTTTGTAACTGTGTCATCACTATTTAAAAATATATCGCCTATTGCGTCTTTAACTTTTACCTCATCTGGTTTAAGTCCATAATTACCTCTACCAGATATAATTACTTTTTTAGATGTGTCATTCTTAAAAAAGACTGTCACATTACCTGTACCTAAAATCTCATACTGCATATTTGCAATTGAAACTTTTGGTTCACTTGTTGCGTCTTTACTATTTACAACATCAACAAGCTTTTGTTGAAACTCACCACCAACACCATTAGAGTTTACAATAATTTTAAAGTTATCATCTACTAACTGTGTTGTTGATATAGTCACTTATTAACCTCTTGGCGAACCAACAGCACTTGCTTTTGAAGTTCCGCAAGTAATCTTGTCAGTAGTGCCTTTTTCTATAATTACTGTATCGCCATCTTCCAAGTAGAATTGACCTAATTGTGTGTCATCTGTATCTAATACTGTTCCTGTAACATCACCTGTAGCAGTTATTCTAACGAAGTGAGCATTACCAAATGTATTAGCGCTTGGATTAGTAACGACATCTCCTTTAACTATAAAAGTCTGTGCCATTTTATTCTCCTAATTGTTCTTCTAACTCTCTATCAAAATAATCGTAAAGAGTTTTTGTGTTAATATTATAATGTTCGGCGACCTTATCTACAGCGCCTTCAAAAGTTTTAATTATATCGTCTGTATTATCTTTAATATTTTCAAAGATTTCTTTTACTGCGTCTTTCATTTTTGGACTTAAAGACCTAAAAGAATCCGAGTCGATATATAAATCTCTTTCAACAATATTACTGAGCTTCAGTTTCGCCATTACCTGCAATCTCTATCTCAGCTTTACCGTCATTTGCCATATCAGCACTTGTCTGTACTTGGCCATCTTGTGTAAATGTACCTGGTTCAGCAATTTCTGGTTTAGGGTCACTAATTGGTTGTGCCTCAACTTTTCCATTAAACAAATTAGCCGCTAACTCTTGTCTTTTAGCGTCCAAGGCGTCACCCATTTTATCTCTTAATGCACTTTTAAATGCTTCGCCGGCGTCTGCATTGTTGCCAGCTTCCAAGTTGTCAATAAATGCTTTTGTATTTTCTGACATAATTTATCTCCTATAAAGTTGTATCTGTAACATCAGCGGTCGGAGCAGATATAATACCATCATCAATTTCTTTTTTGATTTGATTATCAATATCTTCAATCTCTCTTTCGTTTTGTTTCAGAATGTTTTTTCTCACATATTCTACTGAATAAAACTTACCAATATAATCACGCATTTCATTTGCTAAAGCTAATCGCTCTCTCATCATTTCAGTATGTTTTAATTCTGCAAAGTGACCGTCTTGTAAGAAGTCATATGTAATACTTTCTCTTACAGATTGCCAATCTTCTTCATTAATAATACCTTTAAGAATTAATTGTGTTCTTAAAATATCATTAAATAATTCTGTGAATTTCTTTCTTAATCTTTGTACAAATTTTGTAAATTTAAGTTCATCTCTAGTAATTTCTGAGGCTCTGCCCATATTAAAACCAGAGTTACTTTCTAATCTACTAACTGGTACATTTAAAGAACGATAAAGTTTACTTCTAAAGTATTCAATATCGTTAATTTCTCCTAGATTTTGACCGCCAGGCAAAGTAGTAATATCAGTACCTCTTCCACCTTCTCTACTCGGTAACCAAAAATCTTCCAACATTGACATATAGTTTCTGTCATCTCTGATTTCTCCTGTTGAGGCGTCATAAACAAGTTTATTTCTATATCTTGCCATAACATCTCGTAAGTATTGTTCAGCTTTTACTTTAGGTAAATTACCTACATCAATCTTAAATATTCTTCTTTCAGGTGCCCTTGCAATTCTGTAAATAACAGTTGCGTCTTCAATCATTCTTAATTGATTGACAGGCTTAATTGCTTTGTGCATATAAGATAAGACCATATTTTTAGTTTGGTCAATTAATCCTGACGGACAATAAGCAATTGTATCTGGTGCAATTTTAATACCACCAGATGTAGAGTTGATTACACCTTTTTCATTGAATAGATAATATTCAACAAACTCATCAACTACTGAAAGCATATTAGGACCTGTAACTCCTTCAGGTCTTTTCTTTCTTACTTCTCTAATTCTTTTGATTTTACGAGGGTCAAGGTATTTTAATTCTGTAATACCTTTTGTAGTAGCATTTCTATCAATAACTTTTTGATAAAAAATTCTACCATCTACATACCATCTTCTAAAGATGTCATGCCCTTTAGTGTTAAACTGCATAAGTCGTAACACTTCTTTAAATTCATTCTCAATTTTTCTACGAACATCTTTACCATAAGGTAAATTATTAACATTTACTCTTACAGCCTCTCTGTTTTCATTAGCCACAATTGCTTCATTGACAATATCTTCGATTGCCAAGTCGCACTCGGGGTGTAATGAAATTTCTCTATACCTTCGGATTAAATCAGCTTCAGTCTTGGCGGTACCTTCCATATCAAGGTACTGACCAAAATAGCCACCAGCGGCGATAGTTTGTGTACCATCATCCGCTGGAGCCGTTGTAAAGCTTTGTTTTGGATCCGACTGTTGTTTGAGTCGTGTTATAGAAAATCCAAATAGTTCAGCCATTATATTTTTCCTCTTTTGTTAGTAATACTTATCCGCTTAAAAATTAAGTGGTTGTGTTACTTTCAAAGTATTGATAACGGAAAGTGACGCCAAATTCTTCGACAGCCGCTTGCTCGTCATAGTTCAAATCAATCGCACCAATACCAGTTGGAAACAATCCTCTTAAAGTATAAGTTTTGATTGTATTTCCATTTCTGTCAAGGTGGTCAACAAATGCGTCAACTTGATAATCAACAGGATTTGTTAATCCTTCGTTATCTGACATATTGTTGATACCATTTTGCCATCTTTCAAAGGCGTTTCTTAACTTAAAGTTTGTATCGTTAAGAACCTGGATAGACCATTCATCAAATGTTCTATCACCACCAATGTAGATTTTTCTACCTCTAAATGGTACTTCTACCACACCAACATTCATTGCTGGAATAGTTGTGCTTCTACATAAAAATGCTAAGTCTTCTATTTCGCCACCAACTTGAGCGTAACCAGGAAAAGGCATTGTCACCTTAAACTGATTACTTCTAGCGCCACCGCCAGCAAGTTTAGCTTTGAAGTCATTAATGTTTGCCATTTTTTATTTCTCCTCTACTAACCTGCTACTTCGTCAAACGAAACGCCGGTTCTTGTTGCTACGAATGATAATGTAATGAAGTTAATGCTTCTAGCAGGTTTTACAAAAATCTCTGCTTTGAATTCATTTCTATCAATTACATCACCTGTATTGTTAGTTTCATCACATACTACTAAAAAGTCTGTGATACCTCTACGACCTTGTACTTCTCTTAGGAAAGGTTCTACAATGTTTCTGAAGTTAGCTCTTGTAAATTCATCATTGAATTCAAACAATTGAAACTTCGCACTTGTTGAGATTGCCTTTTCTAAAGTGATAAACAGTCTTCTTACATTGATTCTATCAAAAGCACTTGGACTTGCAAGAGCAGTTTTGTCACCAAACAATACTGTTCCTTGTCCTGGGAAAGTAGATACTGGATTTACTCTCTTAGGATATAACTCATCTCTTTGTGTTTTTGTAGGATTAAATGCAAGTTTAACAGCGCCTCTTACAACACCTCTATTGAAACCTGCTGGTGAGAACCAACTGTCTGCAATAAGGTCTGTTCTAGCCGCTAAGCCTGCCATGTCACCGTTAAGTGGTACATATCTGTAAACATCATTGTATCTGTCGTACATATATTTGTAACCTGAATCAAAGAACGCATATGAAGAAGACGAAATGCTTGAATAAAAATCTAAAACATTTGACTTTTGCGTGTTTGAGTTTGTTACATTTACTACATCACTTCTTTCAGGAGAAGCAAAGACAACACAGTCTTTTCTTGCTTCTGCAATTGTGATTAAGTTTTCAATATGTGTAGCGTCACATGGACCAGCAATGATTAGACCAACATCAACTGTTTCACTATCAGCAAACTTATCATATGCGTCTTTTAGTTGACCAGTTGTTACAGTAGAACCGTTTGAACCGCCACTCATTGAGTCGCTAGTTGGAGCAGTTACACTTGTAAATGTTGTTCCTGAAGCTGCATTACCCCAGTTTGTACCATTAGAGTTATGTTTTGTCCAATAGATGTATTGAGATTTAGTGTAGATAACATTTGGATAATAGTTATCATTACCTTGTGGGTCTTTTGCGTCAGAAGCTTTAGAAAGTTTTGAATAAGTTTCTAAAATAGTTCCTGGTGCGCCTGAAATTCCACCGTCTTCGTCAACAACTACTACATGGATTTCATCTCCGCTTCCACTTCTATCTGAAGTCCAAGCTGATGTTCCTGGAGCGCCGTCAACAGCGTCATAATATCTCCATCTTCTTTTTATTCTTGCGTCATCAGCTACAGCTCTTTTTAAACCGCCAGTACCTCTAGGGTGTTGAACGATTGTTATTTGAGTTGAAGCGACAGCAGTTACTCTATACTTTTCTCCGTCATCAAAATCAGTTGCACCGCCTGTTGTTGAAAACTCAATAATGTCACCTACATTTAAGTAAGATGTAGCATCTGAGTCCATAGTAACAGTTGTGTCGCCAACAGCTAAGTCAGCTTGGTCAACTTGTTGTGAAGTTGTTAATGTTTCTTCATAAGCAGTCGCTGAAGGACAAGTAGAAACAAGTAAATTGTTTCCGTCTGTTCCAGCTTCTCTAGCAACAAAATCTGCGTTACCAGCGTTACCGCCTGAAGCATAATTATTTTGCCAGTCTTCCGTATTCTTTACTAAAACACCTGTTCCAGATGTTGAAGCATTTACAGCGGAAGTTTGGGTAGCTCGTACTACTCTCAAAGAGTTAGAATATTGTAAAAAGTTAGCAGCGCTGAAAAAGTATTCGAAGTTACTTGAATCAGGTTTACCAAAAGTTTCTACAAGTTCTTGTTCACTAGAGATACTTACTATTTCGTCTAAAGGTCCTTTGTTGAATGAACCAGCAACGGCCCCAATAGATGTTGAAACAGCAGGAATGATTCTAGTTAAATCTCTTTCCTGTACGAGAACACCTGGTGATACTTGAAATGCCATAGGTTTTCTCCTTTAATTAGCTAATTACCTTGTTTTGCATATTAAAATATTCAAACTTCGTATTATTCATACGCCCATATTCAAACTTTGTCATACAGATATTTATAAGATACTGGATTTACAGTCCTTTTCTGACTACGGGGTGCCAAACTGTACCATATTCGTCCACCTCAGATTTTAATTCATCTGGTGTTCCGTCATCTATAAAACCAAAAGGCGCCATATCTTGTTCAATTAAAGCAGCCTGTTCTTCGTATAGTTGATTTCTTATGTTTGAATTCGATAACTCTTTAAAATACTGTTGGTTTGACAACCAGCCAAATATGACTAGACACATCATAAGGTCATCATTACAACCATCCTCCGCCATCCAGGAGTTACCACGCCTACTAAATGTTGACATCTCCTCTATTAACTGAAAGTCATTTATGATAAATTTATCACTTTCAATTAGTGTCTTAATACTAGAGGTTCCTAGAGCTTTAATCTGTTTGGTCATACGAACACCCATAGATGTACCACGACCACTAAACATAGCGCCTAATATTTGACCAGCTCTACCTCTCTG
>Ga0255773_10005366_pt1 | contig 10541 bp, 6 predicted proteins | sample 011ome_17_FD_179971 | JGI IMG/M metagenome (GOLD analysis project Ga0255773, IMG submission 179971) | Coastal salt marsh microbial communities from the Groves Creek Marsh, Skidaway Island, Georgia - 011502XT metaG (version 2) | ecosystem: Environmental > Aquatic > Marine > Intertidal zone > Salt...
CTATGATGATATATTCACCTTCTGCGACATCATTCGTAAAATCCATATCTAAATACAATCTACTTTGATGTTGGTTATGTCTTATTGGAACTTCACCAACTAACAATTGACTGAGTAGGTCTATGTGTTGCATTGTCATTTTATAATGCATTACTGATGTTGAAGAAAAATCATATAAGTCGTTTAGTCTTAATTGATATCTTACATCAAATAAATTATTTGTTGAACTATCATCAAAAGGAAAAACTCTTACAACAGAAAGAACAGTACTTGGAACAGGTATAAAGTTTTTTTGTTCTATCCAACCTGCGGTAACAGAATTATCAGCGATATCTGTCGCAGTTGTTGCGCTTGTATTCGCAACACCTCTTGACAAGTCTGCGGCGGTGAACTGATGTTTTAAAAAAACTTTTTCTACACCATTATAATGAAACTCACGAAAATACTGTAACGCCTCATCAACTCTATCATCTAATTGGTCTTCATCGACATTAATATCAATGACTGGTTGTCCTAATGCTCTTAAACAGTAATCTTTGAATGTATCTTTAGTTGTTGGTGTAGCCATTTAATTTTCCTCTTTAATATATTTATAAAGAAAAATGACTTAGTCTTTGTCTACTAATTGAAGTAAAAGATTCTTAATTTCTCTTATCTCGCATTTTAAGTGGTTAATTTCACGAGTAGCGCCCCTAATATCATCTCTTTGTTTTTGTGCTTCTCTTGACCTTTTAACAGCAAGTTCATACGCAGTTCGATTTTTATTCACTATCGCATTTGATTCAGAATCTCTATACAAATGTGAATTATCTTTTACTGGTATCTTTTCTGCCATGTTTCTATGTTGCGAGTGCGATTGCTCTAAAATCTTTTATTCTTGGTGGTAATGCTGAGTTTGTTCCCTGCATTCTTATCTTAATCGCAAATCCTATAAATTCATCTAACGATGTTCCTGTACCATCATCATTTTTACCAGCACTATACACATACTCTGTAAAGTCATCTATTGTAGAGTTTGGATTAGCGGTTTCATCTGGACTTCCATCAGTATTAAAATATGTGAATCCTATATCCTCAAAGTTAGTATCATCATCTGACCTTAGTAACTTAAACATTACTTGTATTTCAGAAGTTGATGGTCTGTGTGCGTCTAATATGACTCTGAGCGCTGTTGCTGGAGTTTCTAATTGAACTTTTCTTGTAATATAAATCGCCTCGTTACTATCACCACTTGGTTCTGTTGGTGCGACATATTCTGATGTTGGATAAACATCTGAAGAACTATCAATGTTATCTAATCTATTCGCTACTGCGACAAATGTCTTTTTATCTAAATCAATATATGGTGATAAGAATTCATCTGTTGTTGATAAAACTAAATCAAGTGATAATGATTTAGACCCAGACATTTCATTTGTTTCATTGATTGTTGAAGCGATTAACTTCGGTACATCAAAATAGAAGTTTTCATTCAACTGGAATGTTACACCAGTAGAAACTTTACTGAATGATGTTTCAGTTCCACTTGGACTTGTTCCAGAAGTTGATTTAATTTTTGATGTTAAGTTTGTTTGTGGGAATTCTAACACAGGTAATATAGTTTTAAATGTTTCAAACTGTGCGTTTTCAGTTGCGACTATCGCACTTCCCCCACCTACATTTGTAGATGTTGCGTTACTTGATACTGTAATGGTATATGAATCAATTCCAATATTTCCAATCGCAGTATGTGTTGCGTTTATTTCACTTATTGGAATACCATTTACCGCACTACCTGCGGTCGCGACAACACCAGAGATTGTAACATTATTAGATGTTGAGTGCATTTGATGGTTCGGGTGATTTACTTTAATTACATTCGAACTGTTTGTTGTTTCAAGTGCGTTTACTGGTAGTGTTACAGTTGGTACTGCGTCATTATTTAATGTTAATGTTCCATTTGAAGTTGTTGTGAATGAAGCTCTATATGCGGTGAACTTTAAATCTTCTGCATCAAATGCACTCCAAGTAGAGTTGTTTTGACTTTTAAATAATACTCCTAGATATGGTTGTGTACTAATAAATCTACCACCTTTATCTTCCTCACCTTGTCTTGAAATCCAAACACTATAATTATCTGAATCAGATAATAAACAAATTGCATATTCTGTGTTAGGTGCGATAAACACTGGTGAATCAAATGTAAAGGTTGTTGCGCTAGAAGCATTTGTTGCGTCTACATTTACCGAACCTGGATTAAGAGTTACACTTCCAAATGGTAATACTTTTCTTGTTGGATATCCATTATCCATTTCTCTAATTTGTAGAGTTACTGGAATTGTAGAATCTTTTGATGAGAAGAAGATATCAATTTTTGTTAAGAATTCTCCTACACCACTATCTGAGGTAATAGATTGTGCGAGTGGGTCAACCCAAGTAGTATTACTTGTTCTCGCGAGTTCTCTTTGAACTTCTACATTTTGACTTACATCAGTTACTTCAACTCTCGCATTTCGAGTTCCTATAACATCTCTTTCTCTAACTTCAAATATACCTTTTGCGCTGTATGTCGCCTGTGCGACAGTATCAACCGCTGTGATTGTATTAGTTGAACTTGAAGTTAATCTAAAGTTTATATCTCCAGTTCTCCATCTTGGATTTCCTGCGACAGTTGGATTAGGAATTGCGAATGTTCCTACTACTCTACCATTTGCGTCAGTTGTTAAGTTACCACCAAGTGAACCACCATCTGGTGTAACATATGCGGTAATACTTCTCTTATCAAAGAATGGATAAACTCTTGTATTTGGTTTCATTCCAGTTGCGGTGAAAGTGACATTTCTCGCTCTTACAAATGGAATTAATGCTTGTGATAAAACTCTTTCATTTACCACTTCTACATCAATTTGTTCAACAACTTGAGTATTAACTCCACCTCTTGTTCTTAGTCCTGCTTCTTCTAAGATAGTTGTGTTAACTTGTCTTCTACCATCTCTTTCAGTAACTTGTCTTGTAGTTGTAACACCACTCCATTGTGTTTCCCATGCGTTCCAAACTGTTCCTATTGAATTTTCATTTTGAGCAAAAACAGTATCGAAGTTTCCTTCGTTTAATGCGAGAACGATATCTGGATTTTGTTGAACTTCAAACCACTCATCACCATCTGGACTTAATTTTACAATACCAGTAAATGCGAAGTTTAGAAATGGATTTACCTTTTCTGTTCTTGTCGCATATGGTTGTGTAATACTTGCGACATGAGTGTAAGGTAGTGTAACAACATCACCAGTTTTTTGATAACCATCTGATGTTCTTTCTGCGTCTGTTGTATTTTCTTCTGTAAGAGAAATACCTTTCATAAAGTATTTTGGTCTTAACTCATTATTTTCAAAGTCAATAGAAACACTATAATCTTCATGTAAAGGATTACCAACTCTATGACCAGAGAAATTATCTACAACAAAACCAGATTTAAATCTACTTAAACCATTTTCATCTGTTATTTCAAATGATTGTGTATCTTGTTCTAACAAACTTAATGCAGTGTAATATTCCACATTTTGTAATCTTCTTTCAAGTCTTCCGATATCACGCATTGTGTATCTTTTATTAATTTGTTTTTTAAAGTCTGTATCTTCAGTAACATTTACAACAAATGGTTCTAAGAACACATCAGCAATTTTCATTGCGTTATCAATAGCTTTTGGTAATGTAGGATTCTCTGATGGTGCGCCTTGTATTAATTTAAACTCACCTTTTTCATTTAAGAAAATAGAATCTTTTCTTCCAAGATAAAAATCTAAATCATAAACAACATTACTTCCATCTTGACAGATATCTACTGTTGATGAACCTGTTCCAGAAAACGCTCTTGAAGCGAAATCAAAAGAAGAACCTGTTATAGTATCTGTTGCGGTAACAGTTCCACTTGCCCCACCAATATCTGCGACTCTTGGTCTAAAGTCAAGAGAATCTCTTAAATCAAATAAACCACCTGGCTCTCTAGTATCTGGGTCAACACGAGTTGCTTTGTATATTGGTATGTCTTTATAATCAATACCAGAATAAGAATCAACACTAAAGAAATCACCAGTACCATGTTCAAAGAAATCAAAGACTACAAGTAATCTTCCTACTGGTGCTGGAACACCAACCTTTCTAACAAGTCTTGATATATCATAGAAGTTATCTCTTTGACCATCATCTAAAACATAATTACTTGTTACAACACTCGCTCCTGCGGTTACGCCTGCACCATCTATTGTAGCGGTTGCTCCAGAGGTTGCGCCTGTTACTTCTTCACTCGCTGAGAAATCTGTTGAAGTAAGAAGAACATATGATAGTGGGTCTGTTGTTGTAATTAATATACCTTTTGCTCCAGATGTTCCACCTGTAATTGTTTCACCTCTTTGGAAAGTTCCTGTAATAGTTCCTATTGGTAATGAAGGTGCGGTTGCGTCTGTACTTGCATCTGCTGCCTCGTAAACTGCGCGAAGTCTAAAACAATCTGCACGACCTAATGAAATTTCATTGTCAGTTGCGTCTGTTCCATAAACATGACCAGTTGCTCCACCATTTAAAACTTTTACTTGTTTTGATGATTTAAGTGTTTTTGATTTTTCATTTGATACAGTTCTTGTTAATGTTGCGAGAACTTGAACAGAAAAATCTCCAGTTGTTCCAAAAATAGTTGTTGATGTAATTGTTAAAGTACCTGTACCTGCTCCACCAACACTAACATTTGAACCTGTAATATCTACGATATCTCCTGCGTCACCACTACCACCTGTTCCATCTTTAACAATCGCGATTGTGTAGTTTGCGTTTGTCGCTGATGCAAAAGTTTCATTCGCTCCTGCACTTAGACTTATAATACCAGATGAGTTTGGTGTTGAGGTAAATTGTCTTCTGATTGTGATTGTCGTATCTGCGACACCACTATTAGTATCAGTTTTTAAAGTTTTAACTCTTTTCTTTTTAAGTTTTCTTAAAAGAACATTCTTAGTTTGTTCTTCTAGTTTAGCTCTTTTTCTTACAATGTTCGCAGATGTGACTGCATCTGTTGAAGGTGCTGCAGTAAAGGATATCGCGGCAGATGTAATTCCATCTACTATTCTTTCCTCTGTTGTACCATCTCCTACTGGAATTACAAGAGTATCACCTACAATGACTTCTCCTGTATCAAAACCAGATATACCAATTAAATTATTAGTACCAGTTGTTTCTGTAATGTATGTACCAGAAAGTGTAACTTCATCTGCAAGTTTTACATCTGCGGTAAAGTCATCGTTTGAACCACCAGTTGCGGCCATATGCGCTTGTTTAACTTTTGAGAAGTTATTTGTGACTATCGATGATATAGTTAAATCTGTATTACCACTATTCTCAACTATTTGTGATGTTTCACTTGAGTTTGAAGAAGTAATTTTTTCTCCACTTGAGAATGTTCCATTAACTGATACTAAAGTTAATCCTGTTCCACTCGTTGCTGCGAAAGCAAATCCAGTTGCGCCAGATGTAACACCTGTTATTTTTGAACCTGCTGCGATTGCTGGACTTGGTGTTCCACTTAAAGTAATTGCGGTAAACATTTTTACATCAAAAAGATATAATCTAAATTCACTACTATTACCTGCGGTATCAGATAAGAAGTTTGTATTATCTGTTCCACTGATATGTTCAATCGCTCGCGCTCTTGCGACACCAATCTTTGTACCTGCTGCTGTTCCACGAGTTGCGGTTACAGTATCATGTAAGTTTATTGTATTATATGGTGTAACATTACTTGCGATATTTGGAGAAACTTCAGGCATACTATGAACATTCGTAACCTTTACAAAGTTTCCAAGTTCTTGTACTGTTACTCCACCATTTAAATTTTCAAAACTTCTTGGTTTAGGAATATCAACAAATGTTGGTGCGACCTGTTCGATTTCATAACCACGAACATACGCCTTTCCAGATGATATTTGTGCGGTGAGGAAATCATCACTTGCGGTATTACCATCATCGGTTGTTGCGCCAGTTGAATATATTCCATCATTTAAACCATCATCTAATGTTTCTCTTAATTCAACACTAAATGATTTTGTACTATAATCTCCAGATTCATCGTAAGTTCTTCTTGCGAGATTATCACCTAGAACAGAATATTCAGTATTTCTAACTTGTTCTTGTATTATTCCGTTTTTAACTCTCATTAATTCAACGAAGTTAGTATCTTCTGTTGAACCTATTGCGAGTTTAGAAAGAGTCGCTGATATTTTTAATCTATGAGCACCTTTCGCTGCGTAATTATTTGTTCCAGTTGCGTTATCAAGAAGTTGTGAATCTGATTCTGGAGTTACCAGAGTTTCAGTAAGTGTTAAACCAATTCTATATGATGGTGTATCTGTATACTTGTCTAAAATAATTCTTTGTGTTGCGACACGAACGAAATGTCCACGAATAAAGTAAACACCTTCTTCTATACTTGCAGATGAACCTGTTGCGGTTGCGTCTGAGGATTGTAGTGTCGCTGATGCTGCGTCTGCACTAAAAGAACCAATGACTCCATCTGAAGAAATATTTTCTCCATTAGTAAATGTTGCTGAAGTATTATTAGTTCCTGTTTTTATATATTTAACAAATAGTGTTATGGGGTCAGTACTTGTTGCTGCCTCGGCTTGAATAACCTCTGCGACAACACCAGAACTTGCTCCTGTAATTCTTGTACCTACATAGTCTTGGATATCACCTGCGATTGAAGAACTAGAAAATGTTGATTGTAATTTTACTGCGAAAAATTCATTAGTAAATCCAATGTTACCTGGTATAACCATTGAACCTTCTTTAAACATATGTCTACCAAATCTATCGATTTGATTTTGAAGAATGGTCTGTAGTGTTGTTAGTTCTCTAGCCTGTATTGCAAATGATGGTCTAAATAAAACACGATTAAAATTATCCGTTTCATCAAAGTCATCATAGTAAGGAGAGATATTTAAATTTGTTTTTTCCATGTTATATCCTTACTTAAAATTCTATTATCAACTTTATATCTTCTGTTTGGTCTGTCGCTCTTGAAATAGGTCTTCTAGTTTCGAAGTACATTAAATCTCCACTATCTGGTTCTATTTCTTCATTCGCGAAACCATTTGTAAATGTTATTGTGTTCCCACCTGTAAGTGTTACTGCGCTGTCTGCACCATCATCGGGTGCTCCTGTTGCTGATGAGGTTGCGCCTGTGATTGTGTTTGTTCCACTAAATGCTATTTTATCACCATCACTTGCGACTCCAAAATCTGCAAATTTTTCTTGTTGATAATAAAGAATACGATTTGTTGAATCATATTCTACAACTTTTCCTATCGCGCCTGTAGTCGCCTGAGTAATTTTCTCATCTGCTTGGAAAGTTCCTGCGCCACTTGCGAGTTTTATTGCTTTAACCGCTCGAAGTGTAGTTGCGGTAGAAATAGTTGTTGTCCCAAAGTTATATGGGTCTCTTACTAAACCTATTTGTCTAAAATCGTTACCTGTTAAGAAATCATCACCCTCTGCTGCGGTGAGAGTTGTATGTAACATAACATAATGTCCACCAAGTTCTTTAACTGCGTCATTACCATGTCCCTCTTGTGGAGAAATGATAACTTGTATCGCCCCGTTAGAACCACCACCTATGTTAGCGGAAGAACTTAATCCTGTGTCACTATAAACATCTGTTAAACTCACTGTACCAAAAGTATATCCACTACCACCTGCGTGAATTGTTGTATCAGTTCCTGCGGTTAATCCAAATGAAGCGAGCGCTCCACCTGCGACTGTAATTCTTACGATTCCGCCTGATGATGTTCCTGCGTTTGAACCATCTCCATGAATTGGTGCGTAGTATGTACCATTTGTATAACCAGAACCTGCGGTAACTATAAGTGATTCTATTTTACCATCAACTGCTGCGGTTGATACAGTACTATCAGTTGCGACTGGCATAAAGTCAGTTGTTAAAAAGTTTTGAACTTGTGAAGTTGTTAATGTGTACATATATTTTAATATGTACCCGCCAGATTCAAATGGTGAATTGGATGTTGATGTTGGTTCACTTCCAGAGAAAGCAGTTCCACCATTATTATCTAAAACTTTATATACTTTAAAATCACTTGTCATAAAGTAAAAAGTTGAATCATAAAGGTTTGTTGCTCCAGAAGTTGTAGTGTTTGATGAACTTATATTATCTTCATACATATCGTATGTTGTTGAGTTAGCCCAGTTTCTTCTAGGAATAACATTAACAATATCTGAACTTGTTATTTTCTTAGCCGCTATCATACTATCCCATGCGTAATATTCTGAACTTACATCATCTACTGGAGTTGGTGGTGATAAATCTGTTCCACCACTTGTATCGGATGTAAATGCGATAGGTTTTCCTATTGTGAGATAATATGTTGTTGCAGAAGATTCACTGAATGATTCTGAGAATTGTTCTGCGTTATGAATCCTAAATTTTTCTGTTATAATTGCGGCCATTTGTTATATTCCTTTAAATTATATTTATACATCTTGTATCAACCAACCATAAGTTGCGCCAGAATAAACAAGTGTAAATCCTGCTCCATTATTGTTTACAGTTAAGTCAGAGGCACTACCCTCAATTTTATGACTATTTCTACCAACAGTTAAATTGTTTGTTGCGAAACTAGAAGCGAGGTCTTTAAATTTAATCGTATGTCCTACACTCGCTGATGAAGGGAGTGTGACTGTAACTGCTCCAGAACTTGTATTAATGAACAAGAAATCACCTGCGGTCGCTGTGTATGGTGAGTCAGAATTTGTTTTTGTAGTCCAAGTATATGTTGGACTTGTTACTACTGGAGCTGTTAAGGTTTTATTACTTAAACTTTCTGAACCAGTAAGCGAAACAAAACTGTCACTTTGTAATGCGGTGTTGAATTCTGCTAGTGAACCTGTTACAGTATTATTCGCTAAATCAATGGACTTATTTGTTAGAGTATCTGTTGTAGCTTTACCAACCAGAGTATCAGTCGCTGATGGTAGAGTAAGTGTAACATCTGCAGTAGATGCTGGCCCTATTAAAGTTACTTTATTAGTACCATTATCACTATCCTCAAAGAACTCTAAAAATCCTGCGGAAGTCGCTCCATTTTTTAATTGAACACCAGCATTCGCTATAGGTGTAGTTAATGTTGGTGTAGTTAAAGTTTTATTAGTAAGTGTTTGTGAACCCGTAAGAGTTGCGACTGTTGAATCAATATTAATTGTAAGTGTGTCTGTCGCACTCGCGACTGTATCAAGACCTGTTCCACCAGCGATAGTAATAGTGTTAGCGGTTGAGATTGTTTGATTACTACCACTATCACCTGCGAGTGTTATTGAAAAAGATTGACTTAACGAAGCGATATCACTTTCGTGTTCGTTAATCGCCCCTACGATATCTGTTGCGGTTGTGTTTAACTGGTCACCTTGTGATGAACCTGTTACATTTCCAATATCAGTTGCGAGTTCATTAAACTCTACTCTAAATTGTTCTAATGTAAAAGTATTTGGTGCGTTTCTTGTTGCCATTGTTTATTATTAATCCTTTTAACTATTTATCATACTTTGTATCAATTACTTGAATATTTTATCAAAACCAAAAGGACAGCCAGGTTTTTCATTTTCCGTTCTTAATTTTTTATAACCACCAGTCCATTTTGATAATATATGTAACTCTGATTGTTTTATTTTATAATCATCTTCTGGAGTTAATTCTCTAATTTCAAGAGGTAGTTTGTCATTTCTTTTAAATGGAACATACCAAGCGAAAGGTGTTCCTCTAGGTATTGTTAATTCTTTTACACTTTTATCAAGTACAAAATTAACATTTGGTTGAAAGAATATGTCAGTATGAGAAGTTCCTACTAATGGAGTCCATTTGTTAAATTCCCAAAATAATGGTAGTTCAAATATTGACCAACCTTTTGGAGCTATTACTCGCCAGGGGATTACTGCCTTACACAAAAAAGGATGATATTTACTATGAAAATCTGGTGAAAGATGGTCACTTAATTGTGACATAGGATGTGTATTAAATGGAAAACGAGATAATTCTGTTCTGCTTGGAGTATCAAAATATACACTTTCTTTATCTACTCGAATATATAAATCAGTCCATAGTGGTAATATATATCCCCTATCATATAACTCTGGTATTACAGGACATTTTTTAAAAGTATTAATGTCTCTTTCATCTGTTGTACTTGGTAAGTTCTTCCACCATTGTGGAATGAAATCCTTAGCGAGTTTTGGTTGTAGTTCTTTTATATTAGCCAAACCTGGTACTAAAGAAATAAATTCTAAACTTGGTTTTTTAAACAGGTTCTTCAAAAACTTCATCATCTAATTCCTTAATATTATCAAACATAAAAATTATCCCATAATATTCATCTGTTTCTATTGTCTCTGTATATGTAATTTCTTGAATATCAATATCTCTATCGAACATAATTAATATAAATTTATCCTAAAAATACTTATTGTATCTGAACCCCTAGTAAATGTACTACCAGTATCTTGATATGGTGGTG
>Ga0255773_10005372_pt1 | contig 10535 bp, 13 predicted proteins | sample 011ome_17_FD_179971 | JGI IMG/M metagenome (GOLD analysis project Ga0255773, IMG submission 179971) | Coastal salt marsh microbial communities from the Groves Creek Marsh, Skidaway Island, Georgia - 011502XT metaG (version 2) | ecosystem: Environmental > Aquatic > Marine > Intertidal zone >...
TAACACTGGTCATACTAAAAAATATGCTAAAGAGTTTGAGCTTTTAAGAAAAAAAGCAGAAAAGAAAAATGAAATAGTTGAAAAAGAGCTACAAGCCTTTAGTGAAAGTGTTAAGAAAAAATACAATCAACCTGATTGGGCGCCAATAAATTTTCCGAAAAAAGAAAAGCAACAGTGGGATAGAATACTACAAAAAAGAAATAGTATGGGTAATTATCCTTTTAATTTAGAAAATGTAAAAGAGTTTGCAAATTTTTGTAAATTTTCTGGTGGCTTTACTATTGGATAAAAAGAATTTTTTGGTTATTTTTAACAACTGTTAAAAAATAAAAATAACTTTGTGGTGTTTCGGCAAGGTAGGGCAAGTCCCACGCAAACATCACAATTTAAACTAACAAAGAAAAAAATGGAGCAATAAATGAAACCAATAAGAAAAGATGAGTTAGAATTCTGGAATAATTTTACTACTGATGAATTCTACGAAAAACAAAGATCAGTTGATACTGAAATCTCACAAGAGGCACAGTCAATTAGTGAAAAGAAAAAAACTAATTTTGCTAAAGAATGTGGCTTACACAAAGAGCTTGTTAATGTTTATAAACATTACAACGCCTATAATGATTTTGTGAATAACAAAAGCATTACAGAAAAGAAATTAAAAAACGCTTGGGAAAATGCTAGTTCTCTATTTAATTCCAAAGCAATTAGACTTGGTAAAGCGAGAGGTTGGCATGATATATATTGGGATAAAGGTAGTATAAGTCCCGATAGTATTGAGCAGAAACTTAACGAGGCTTGCTTTGAAGAGGCTAAAGGCTATGTTAGAAAAAATCATAAAGTTTATAATTCTTTAGATAAAATTAAAAAGAAGTGTAAAATGATTATTCATACTGGCGCACATATAAATAGCGTGGTTAGTTCTTTGAAAAAAGAAATGTCCAAAGCTGAAATTACTTTGGAAGTTCCACAAACTTTATTGGAGTTGCCGAGCAAATAGAATTGGTACTAGTCCAATAGGTAAGTTAGCAACCTGTTGTAATTAGGCTCTAGACTTTAATTACAGCTAAAGTCCTACAAAAGCCCTTAACAATGCGCGAGAGTGCAGTTGAGGGCTTTTTATTTATATGTTATTGACCTAATAACATTATGAAAAAATCAGAAAGTTTATTGTGGCAACGCATAAAAAATTTAAAGTTAAAAGGTCAAATTTTTCGTATAGAAAGCCCAACAATTAATGGAATACCAGATGTTTATTGGTTGATAAACAACAAAAGTATTTGGATTGAGTTGAAGTCTAATAACGTCAAGAATTTAGGCTTGTCCAAGTATCAGATCAACTGGCATTTGACACATTTTAAAAATGGTGGCGTGTCTTTTATCTTGCGAGAGTGCCTCTCGCAGAAGAGCTCTTCAGAATATCAAATTTTCGTGATCCGAGAGCCGAGAGCCTTTGTCCTTGTCGCAAAATTTAAAAATTTAGAAGACGCAATCAAAAAAATCCAAGCGTAAAAAACCAAGTCCCACGCCTCACGAGACTTTGACACGCGCCAAGCATAGCTTGGCGCGTGTTTCTTGAGATCAACAACGAAAATTTTACTAGATACGTGTACCTTTACTCACGCGTAAATCTTGAGATTAACAACGAATTTTTTCGCCTTTATATGTACCTTTACACGCCTGTAAATCTTGAGATAAACAACGAGAATTTTTTCTAAATTAAATACCTTTACCTTTAAAAAAATCTGGACCAGTAAAAATAAAAAAAATAAAAAAAAATAAAAATAATAGTTGACAGCTGCAGCCATCTTATATAAATGGGATATCAAGGCAGTAGTTTACTATGTCAGGACCGGTAAGGAGTTGTAAACCTAAGCTATAGATCCAGGGCCCTGAATGAGCGTTGAGGCTGCCGTAACTAACAAAGGAGCAAAAAAATGTTATTAAATTATTACTCACAAACTAAGATGGCAAAGGGGGAAGCATTCGGATATAAAACAGCGATCTTGCATCTAGCGCCATATGATCTAAGCGGCCGGAATGTTTGCCCAAAGGCAACCAAAGGGCCAGGGGGATGTATCAACCCATGTTTGAATACCTCAGGACGGGGCCAGATGGGTTCAGTACAAAGGGCCAGAGTCAATAAAACGAATTACTTCTGGACCAATAAAAACGGGTTCTTGTGGGAATTGTCCCAGGAGATCGAGCAGCTAAAGAAGCGGGCTAGATCTCAGGGCTATAAATTCGCTTGTAGACTCAATGGGACTTCGGACCTGCCCTGGCATCGAATGAAAGTTGATGGAGGTGGCACTCTCATGGAGCTGCATCCGGATGTAAAATTTTACGAATATACAAAAGTCTTAAATTATCTTGATCATGATTTTAAGAATTTACATTTTACATTTAGTGATTCAGGACGTAACGATTCCGATCAATTGGCAGCAATGGAGAAGGGCGCAAACGTTGCTGTAGTATTCAAGGATAAGTTACCCAAAAAATGGATGTCCAGAAGGGTGATCGATGGAGATAAACACGACTTAAGATTCAAAGACCCTGCGGGCGTGGTTGTTGGATTGGTTGCGAAGGGACTCGGGCGGAAGGTAACAACGAATAGTTTTATTAAGGTTGCATCATAATGGATAATTTTATTGCTTTTTTAATTCGTTTAATTGTATTTTTTCCGCTGCCTACTGGGTTAGTTTTAATAATCTTAATAATAGCGGGTATTTAAGAATTGCTCTAAACTAGGCCAGGCGTACAACCTGGCCTAGAAAAAAAAATTAATTTTTTATTTGACTTATATTTAAATATCTTATATTAATGGGATGTGTTAAACATAAAACAACAAACTAACAAGGAGGTTAATTTATGACAGCACAACAAAAAACAAAAAACAGCCAGGCAATTTCGCCAATTGAAAACAGTAAGTTATTTCAAGCGTGCGAGATTAATGACACACGTAAATCATATAATAAATTATGGTTAAACGTTAAGGAGGAAGCCCTGGAGATTGTAGACCGAATGGGCGGCTCTATAATTAATAAATATAAAAATAAATCTTATTATATTGAAGCATCGCGAAAAAATACTAAGCGCTTCGATGTGAAAGCTTTCCAGGAGAAGCATCCGCATCTATATAATAAATTTATAGTAGATGGGGAGGCCGTGGAGTTAAAAACAAAGATAGTTAAATAAACATAACACAACCTGGACGGGTACCCGTCCAGGTTGAATAAAAATAAAAAAAAATAATTTTATTAGTTGACTGTCTTATTTAGATGGGATATAAATAAAACATGTTTAATTTAACAACTAACAAAGGGGAAAACATGAAAACAAAAGAAATTAAAAACTATAAAATGAATGACAGCGTTTATAAGTTAAGACGTAAAGTTATCGATATTTTATACGAGGCTAGAAATAGAGGTATTAAATTGCCACGTGTAAACGTTCGAATAGGTGAGTCAACTCACAACTACCCGAACGTTCTAGGAGTTGGTGGGGCTCTTAATATCTGGATCACTGAAAAAGCAATTGACAGAGGTTATCAGTACTTATTGCATGTAGTACTACATGAACTAGGTCACTCTGTTTATAACTTGCCACACGATAAAAAGTGTAAGTTAATGGCGCCTACATTAAGTAAACCTTGTGAGGTTGAACAAGCGTGGGAAATTTTTAAAAAATATGATTATAATAATTTTATAATTAATATTAAAAACACTATTAAAAGAATAGGCGCGCGATAGTTTCCCCTGCCCTGGCCTAACGGCCAGGGCTACCCATAGAGGTACCAACCAAAAACCAAAAATCAAAAACTTTTATTTTTTATTTTTTTACGATTTTTTTCCAACAGTTTACTAACTTTACCTTTACTTGATATGACAAATACACGTAGTATGGCCTTGTAGAATACAGGGGTTTATTTTTAGGGGACCCGGGTGTATATTGAATCTAGATGACTAAAGCAGAATTATTGACCACCGATCAATTACGAGAGAGGCTCGAAAAAGTGTGGCTTCAACATATAAAATTATGTCAGGATAACTTCTTATATTTTGTAAAGAATGTTTGGCCAGACTTCATATGTCGTACTGATAAAGATCCTGATAAGTGGGGCCATCATCAACATATTGCTCATGAGTTTACAAAAATATCTAAAAACAAAAAAGGAAGGCTCATTGTAAATATGCCTCCTAGGCATACTAAATCTGAATTTGCTTCAATCTATTTTCCTGCTTGGATGATAGGGAAGTTTCCTAAGATGAAAATTATGCAGGTGTCACACAACGCAGAACTCTCTGCAAGGTTCGGTGCAAAGGTAAGAAATTTAATTGACAGTGCAGAGTATAAACAAATCTTTGGAGATGTTAGACTACGAGAAGATAGTAAAGCTAAGGGACGTTGGGAGACCAATCATGGTGGGGAATACTTTGCAGCGGGGGTAGGCGGTTCAATCACTGGACGAGGGGCGGACTTACTTATTATCGATGACCCACATACTGAACAAGACTCAATGTCTGATTCAGCAATGGAGAGAACTTTTGACTGGTACCTATCAGGACCAAGACAACGTTTACAACCAGGAGGCTCAATTGTTCTTGTAATGACAAGATGGGCTCAAGATGATTTAACAGGTCGATTAATAAAATCACAAAATGAACCTAAGGCAGATAAGTGGGAAACAATTTCTTTCCCAGCCATTTTGGGCGAGGACGAAGAGGCGAGACCCGTGTGGCCTGAGTATTGGTCTCTAGAGGAACTGGAAAAGGTTAAAGCGTCTATATCCATTAGAAACTGGTCTGCTCAATATATGCAAAATCCAACTTCAGAAGAAGGAGCGATTTTAAAACGAGAATGGTGGCAACCATGGACAGGGGACTTTCCAATTTTAAAACATGTTATTCAAAGTTATGATACAGCTTTTTCTAAAAAAGAAACTGCCGACTACTCAGCTATTACTACGTGGGGAATATTCACGCCTCACGAATCAGGGCCAGATGCAATTATGTTACTCGATGCTATAAAAGGCAAATATGATTTTCCAGAATTAAAAATGGTAGCATTAGATCAGTATAAGTATTGGAATCCAGAGACCGTGATCATTGAGGCTAAAGCCAGTGGTCAAAGTTTATTACAAGAATTTAGAAGAATGGGGATACCGGTGATGGATTACACTCCAGGACGAGGCCAGGACAAACACTCACGGGTCAACGCCACTGCACCTATTTTCGAAAGTGGGCAAGTATATTATCCTCGAGACGAACATTGGGCTCAAGAAGTAATTGAGGAATGTGCAGCATTTCCTCATGGTGAACATGATGATTATGTAGACAGTACCACACAAGCTATGCTAAGATATCGGCAAGGTTCTTTTGTAACTACTTATGCTGACGAGGATGAGATTGAAAGTTATAAAGAACGTAAATACGTATATTATTAATTAGGAGATTAAGACATGTCAAAAAAATCAAGAAGACGAAATAAGATACTAGCGGCTATGGCTCTAGGTATCGGTGCATCTAAATTAGGGATGCTAGGTGGTAAAGGTGTACCAACAGGTGCAAGTGGTTCAACAAAAAGTTTATTTACTTCAAATAAAGCATATAGCCCAGATAAGTTTAAAACAGCTATAGGCCCAACAGAGAAAAAAACATTTCCAAGATTAAAAGTAGATTCAACAGGTAATGTTTTCAAAGATGGTGTTAACAAAGGAGTTGGTAATACTAAAACTAAATTTGTAAATTTAGATTCAAGTAAAGGAACTGGAAGTGGAATTTATCAAGGTGGTAAAAAAGTTAGTGGTTTAAATCAAAAATCTATTAATGTTTTAAAAGATGGTAAAATTGAAACTGGTGGTAAAACTTTTGCCGATAAAAAAGAATATAGAAAGTTTAAAGATGCTGAAAGAATAAAAAATAGAAGCACTTCAATGACAAAAAAAAAGACTAGTGACAATCCTGGTTTGTTTGGATTTACATTTGATAAACCTCTATTTAAAAAAGGGACAATGGTTAAAGCTCGTGGTGGCGGAATGGCGAGAATGAAACCAACTAAACTTTATTAACTTTTAATATGGCTGAAATTGAAAAAGCAATTGAAACGGAGATTACAACTCCGGAGACAGAAGAGATTGATATAGAATTAGAATCTACTGAGGATGAAACTCCTGATACAGTAGAGGAAGCTATTTCTGCAGAAGAAGAGTTTTATAAAAATCTCGCAAATGATATGTCTGAAGATGTTCTACAAAGAATGTCTAACGAATTGCTTGACGACTATAAGAAGGATAGAGTGTCCCGTAAAGATTGGGAAACAAGTTATACAAATAGTCTAGATCTCCTAGGTATTAAACATACAGAGATGACAAGACCGTTTAAAGGCTCGGCATCCGTGACCCATCCACTTCTATCCGAAGCCGTAACACAATTTCAAGCACAAGCGTATAAAGAGTTACTTCCATCATCAGGACCCGTAAGAACTAGAGTTCTTGGAATGGAAGATTCTCAAAAAGTAGATCAAGCACAAAGAGTTCAAGACTTTATGAACTACATGATTACTGAAGAGATGGAAGAATATACTCCAGAGTTTGATCAGTTATTATTTTATTTAGCTCTAGCTGGCTCTGCATTCAAAAAAGTTTACTATGATGAAGTGATGCAACGAGCTGTATCTAAATTTATTCCTGCAGAAGATTTAGTCGTGCCTTACTATGCAACGGACTTGATGGATTGTGAAAGAATTACTCACGTATTGAAAATGGGTGAGAATGAAATTCTTAAAAAACAACAGGCAGGATTCTATAGAGAAGTAGAATTAAAACCTACATCAAAAGGACCATCAGAAATTGAAAAAAAATATCAGGAATTAGAAGGAGTCACTCCTTCAACGGATAAACAATATTCTTATCAAATATTAGAAATGCATGTCGATTTAAATTTAGAAGAATTTGAAATGCAGAATCCAGAGAAACAAGTAAAAGTTCCATATATTGTAACTATTGATGAAGGAAGTGGAGAAGTTTTATCTATCTATCGTAACTATGATATGATGGATGAGACCAAAAAAAGAAAAGAATACTTTGTACATTTTAAATTTTTACCAGGATTAGGTTTTTATGGCTTTGGTTTAACTCACATGATTGGTGGATTAAGCAGAACAGCTACACAATCTTTAAGACAATTACTTGATGCAGGGACATTATCTAATTTACCTGCAGGATTTAAGTCTAGAGGTATCAGAATTAGAGATGATGACCAACCATTTCAGCCAGGAGAGTTTAGAGATGTAGATGCACCTGGTGGAAATATCAAAGATCAGTTCCAAATTTTACCATTTAAAGAACCATCAGCTACATTATACCAATTAATGGGCTTTGTTGTTAACGCTGGACAAAAATTTGCAGCCATAACTAACATGGATACTGGTAATGATTTACAAAATAGAGCTGTTGGCACGACTGTTTCTCTATTAGAGCGTGGTTCGAGGGTCATGAGTGCTATTCACAAGAGATGTTACTACTCAATGCGTAGAGAATTTAGACTTTTAGCTAAAGTTTTTGGCACATATCTACCACCAATCTACCCATATACCGTATATGGAGCAGATCAAGCAGTTAAACAGACGGATTTTGACGATAGAGTCGATGTAATTCCAGTTGCAGACCCAAATATCATGAGTATGGCGCAAAGAGTAACGTTAGCTAATGAGAATTTGAAGATTGCAATGTCAAATCCGATGATGCACAACTTAAGAGAGGCATATCGGAGAGTATATGAAGCATTGGGGACTCAAGATATTGATCAATTGTTAATACCTCAAGAAAGACCAGTACCAAAAGACCCTGCAACCGAGAATATGGAAGCGATTATGCAAAAACCACTAAAAGCTTTTCCAACTCAAGACCATCAAGCACATATTGCAGCGCATAGAGCGTTTATGTCTACAAGAATGGTACAGATTAACCCACAAGTTTATGCAGCACTGCAATCACATATATCTGAGCACGTTTCTATGTTAGCTCAAGGAGAAGTGGGAGCTCAAATACAAAATGATCCTATGATGCAACAAATGTTACAGTCTGATCCTGAAGGAGCAGAGATAAGAATTGCATCTATGATAGCAAACAGAGTAGCTCAATTAACTATGGAGCTTGCACAATCTGAGGCTATGGGTCAACAACAAGATCCATTAGTTGCTTTAAAACAAAGAGAACTAGATTTAAGAGCGATGGACTTACAGAGAAAAGCTGAAGAAGGTATGATGAATATGGAAATAAAAGAAAATGAAATTGATGAAAGATTAGATCTTGAGAAAATGAAATTAGAAAATAATGAAGATCAAGCAGCAGAAAGAATTAGAGTTGCTGAAGCAAAATTAGAAGTACAAAGAGCTAAAATGAGGGGAACTAAAAAATAATGCCACTTACTGATAAAGGAAAAAAATTAAAGAAAAAATTTAAAGAACAATATGGTTCTAAAAAAGGTGAATCTGTTTTTTATGCTATGGAGAACTCTGGTAAGTTAAAAGGAGTTGTTAAGGCTTATGTAGGTAAAGCAGTTAAACAACCTAGTGAAACTAAAAAAGAATTTTCTATGAGACATGCGTATCATACTCCGTTTATGAAAAAGCCAAAAGGATATAGAGGAGGTGGTATGGATATGGGAAGCCCAGCGTCTCAGAAAAAAAGTGCAGCTATGGCTAGCTCTTCTGGAAATGTAGGTAAAGGACCCGATAGAGGTAATGGAGGAGTAAATATACCTAAAGCACCTAAACCCATTTTCTTACCACAAGGTGGAGGCAGAAACCCAATGGCTCAGTTTACAACTTTGCCACCAGGATATAAAACTTCTCCTGAAGCATCTAAAGCTTTAACTAAACAAAGAAAAAAAACTAGAGCAGAACTTTCTCCATCAACTACTTTCAGAGTAAAAGCTGGTGCTACTCTTGCTGGAGCACTTTTAAATACAATTATCCCTGGAAGTGGAATTTTTTTTGGACAAAAAATTTTAAGAGATGCGGATAAAACTCCTTATTGGGCAAGAGATAGAATAAAAAAAGAAAATCAAGCAAGAGCAGCGGCAGAACAAAAGAAAAGATGGGAGGATAAAAGTAAACCATCCAAGCAGGAACCAATAAATTTAACACCTGTTTCTCCAACAAAACCAATAGATCCAACAGTAGTAAGTCCAGAAGATAATTTTTTTACGTTTGTAGCATACAGTGTTGGAGGACTATCAGGTGGAGTTAAATATGGTATACCTCCTAAAAAAGGACCCAACTCACAAGTGCCTCCAGTCAAAATGAAAAAGGGAGGTTATAAAAAATAATGTTTCCTTGGTCAATTATTGGCACTGCATTAAAAACTGGCGCAGAAATTTATAAGAATAAAAAGAAGTCTGAGATCATAATGTCTGAAGCTCAGATCGTCCATGCTGAAAAAATGAAACGCGGAGAAATTGAGTACACTGGACAGATTGCTCAAAATCAAAAAGGTGACTGGAAAGACGAATTCATTTTATTAGTTCTCTCAAGCCCTCTGTTTTTATTAGCATACAGCGTGTTCGCTGAAGACGAAGAGATTGGACAAAAACTAGATTTATATTTTGAAAAATTACAAACCATGCCTTGGTGGATAATTTCATTATGGGTAGCTGTAGTTGGAGCCGTGTATGGTATTAAAGCTACAGAACTAAAACATTTGGGTGGTAAGAAATAAATGTTTAAATGGATTAAAAATTTATTTAAAAAAGATAAAAAAATTTCACCAGACATTAAATATTTAGATTTAACTAAATTAACTAAAGGTGATTTAAAAAAATTAAAAGCTTCAGGTAAAATTAAATCTATTTACAAACCTTATATTTAATTGTAAAAGCCTGTGATGGTTGACGAATCACAGGTAAAAAATAAACCAAAAATCTGGACTCACATTGCATGGGATGATAATGATTTTGGAAGAAGATGTATGGGCACTGCGTATAATAATTGTTTAAGCCAACATCCTGATAAAGATTGGTTAGCAATTATAGACCATGACGCTATGTTCACAACATATGATTGGTATCCTCAATTACAACATGCAATACAAGAAAATCCAAAAGCAAAAGCATTTACCTGTAGAGTAAATAGATTAGCTAGTTTAAGACAAATGGTTCCTGGAGTGGATCCACACAATCATGATATATCTTATCATAGAAGACTTGGTAAATATTTATCAAAATATCATTGGGGTAAAACAACACCTCACATTAATCCAAAAGAAGCCGGAAATTATTCAGGAGTTTTTCTTTGTGTAAGTATTGAAACTATGAGATCTTTAGGAGGCTTTCCAGCAACAGGTCAAACTTTAGGACAAGATAATTTAATACATAAAAAAATATTAGAATCAGGGCATGAATTTCATGTAGTTAATGGTATTTATATGTATCATTGGTATAGAGCAGATAGTCCATACCCGCATTCAAAACAAACAATGGATAGTTTAGAAGAGTTTCATTTTAAATCACTTAGGTTAACATAATGCTAGATCCGTATAC
>Ga0255773_10005382_pt1 | contig 10520 bp, 9 predicted proteins | sample 011ome_17_FD_179971 | JGI IMG/M metagenome (GOLD analysis project Ga0255773, IMG submission 179971) | Coastal salt marsh microbial communities from the Groves Creek Marsh, Skidaway Island, Georgia - 011502XT metaG (version 2) | ecosystem: Environmental > Aquatic > Marine > Intertidal zone > Salt...
GTATGAGAATGGCAAACCTATGGAAGTTACTCCCTATTCAAAAGGATTACTTCACGGCACTGGTAGAACATACTATGAAACTGGTGGCGTGTTTGAAGAGGCTAAGTTTAAATACGGCACGCCTAAGGTTATAACCATCTATAACGAAGATGGTAGCATTGCTGAGCAAAAGGGATGGATTGACAATAAGATTATTGAGAGGATTGTTGGATGAATAAGATGCAAGCTTTACTAACAACTGTAATACCACAAATCCTAAAGTAGAGGTTTGACTGCCTACAGTCATCTTGTTACGACACCCTGGAGCCCTGTGAGTCAGTACGGATGTATTAATAAACTATCCCTTGTATATGAGATAGGATTTCTATCTAAGTAGTTAGTCATACATTAATAATAGATCAAAAAGAAGTACAATTACCTATAAATAGTGTATTATAAACCATATGAATTATGACGTTAATATCATCCTAACTGGAAGTGCTTAATGAATTGCTTATTTGGGGCATGCATCATTGCAGCAAAACTAACAAGTGGTGGAACTTACGTGGATAGTGCTCCAACGATATCAGTAGATGCCGCTAATGTGACTCATGACATATCTCGTTTCTATCGAGTGGAAAACCATCAATTTAATATAGGTGGCTACTTAATACTAGATACAGATACTCGCGTCGACCTTGGATATGATAACGGCTTAAAGTCTCAAAAACGCAATAGGTCCAAAGCATTAACAGTAGGCATAACACAACTAGCCTTTATTGATAGTGACAGTCATATTACTTTTGGTGCATCTACAAAGCTAGGCGGCAAAACTACTGAAACCTCTTGTACAGATGATAGCGGAATGGACAAGCAATTCTTCTGTGATAACTTGGCAACATTAGAGCCATTTACACAGCCTGAATACAATAGAAACACACGAGTATCAATTAATTACGAACATAAGTTTAACTGGGCAATTGGGTCTAAATAGGAGAAAAGTATAGATATTAAAGCAATAGTATTAACAGGATTAGTGGGTTTGACATTGTTACTAACTGGTTGTGGCGGTGGCGGAGGTGGTTCTACTGCCACTCAACCAACAGTTATCGATGGGTTTAATATGACTGAGGGTACGACTGATGGCACGACAACATACATTGCTGAATCGATTACTACAATTCAAAATGGTATTAATACAGCTATTGATGATGTGGCTGCTAATGCTACCGAGGCGACAGATATTAAAAATCTTCTAGACAATGAATCTGAATTTGAATCGTTAATTAATTCATCTTCACTCAATTCTACTGAAAGAGGCGATGCACTAGTGCTTGGACGTTTATACAGAAATTTAAAAACCTCATCAAATCTTTACACCCGCTTAAACGTTCCAGGTGTGGAGCAAGCACATGCAGCTGGATGGACAGGAAAAGGTGTTACTATTGGCGTATACGATAATAATTTTAGCAATCTTTCCGGTCATGGATTTAACGTTTCATTGCTGGCAGCATCAGTAGCCCCAGGAGCAACCTTTAATGAATACACTAGTTATGATGTCACTAGTGCAATTTTACAAAATGATGTTATAACAACCTCTATTGATGGAGCCACAATTGCAAGGGCGACTAGTTTAGAAGATTCCACTGATGCTCTTGTTACAATTGCTGCTCAACACACCAACGGCCCTTTGGAAGACAAGGCACAGATGGCCTCATGTGATGTTAACAATAGAACTGTTGCAAATTGTAATACATGGGCTGCAGCTGGCCTAGATGGAAATAATGTTATTTATGTTGGTGAAGTTGATGGAAGTGACAATATTCCAAGCTGGTCAAACCAAGCTGGCGACACTCATAAGAATCAGTTTTTAGTTACAGCATCTAACGCACTGTACAATTCAGTAGGCGATACTAATGGTAACTCCTATGCCGCACCTCGTGCTGCTGGAGCGGCTGCATTAGTTCGTCAAAAGTTCCCTAACCTTACTGGTTCGCAAACAGCAACAACCATTCTACATACAGCAGATGATTTAGGTGCTACAGGTGTGGATGCTGTATATGGACATGGCAAGTTAAATGTTGGAAAGGCATTGTCACCAGTCGGTAACTTACATTAGAGGATACATTTTTAAATGAACCAATTATTTACAACACTAGCCTTATCATCTTTAGTTTTCTTAACTGGTTGTAACAATAAGGTTGTTGGTGACCCTTGGGGTGACGTAAGACCATCAAGTGAGGATGATATTATAATGTGGGACACTAGTGTTTTTGCTGGTGGTAAAGAAGGTTACGTAATTAAATGTGGGCCTGCTAATCCAGGACGCTGCTATACAGATGCCGCCGAAAACTGCCCAAAGGGCTATGAAGAAAAAAGCTTTAATTCAGGCAACCTAAAAACTCAAATGCCGCACATCTTAGTTATTACTTGTAAAAAATAGGTATTCAACCTATAATTATGATTCATTTTGAATTACAATAATCCTTAATGAGAATAAAAAAAATACTCTTTACTTTGTTGCTACCTGCTAGCTTATTAACATCTGCTGACATCTCAATCACAGGAAGTGCCAAAGTCTCATTTATAGGCATAAGCACGCAACCTACTAACCTATTAGATATATCAATTTCAGGCAATGCGCCAGACCCTGTATTTGAATATATGGATCAGGCAACATTCCAATCCTTTGATACATTCGTAAACGCTTCTTCAGTTGTAATCTCAGAATTAGATATTAAAAAAGCAATTAGTAGGCTCCCTTTAAATTCACACACACTTACTTGGGAAGACTCTTCTGGTGAAGAGCTCACACCAGTATATGTAAACCATACAGTAGGAGAATCAAACACAACATCCGTTCTATTGTCATACAGCTCTGGAGAGCTATACAATCGTGAATCAGATGGTAGTGTAGTGTTAACTTATACACCAACCACCTCACTACTTGAATATTTGCATCCAAACTATAAAAGCTCTGTTGTGAGTATTAATTCCTTAGCCAACACTACTTTGATAAATGATTCTATTTCAAACCAAGTTTATAAACTCAACCCAAAAACTGGCGTTAAGGCTTATATAACCCCTGAAGTTGGAACAATATGGCTGTCTGCTTCCAGTGGGAATGGGGAGATTATAATTGGCACAAACTACAATGAAGAGAATGCCACAATGGGTTTGGAGAATGGAATTGGCATTGGTAGCGCTGGAATTACAGCATTTAAATTAAATTCTGATGGCTCATCCCAAGAACTGGGTAATTACTATGAGTCTTCACCTTGTTCGTGGAATGACTCTATAACCTGTGAAAGGTACAGCATGGGGTCGATAGCCAACGATATCAGTTATGATGGGTCAACAATTGCTGGAACTTTGTCAATGGTTGATAAAGGTGCCTTATCAATTGGTGATTTGGCCAATGCGTTAGGCTTTGAAGCATTTATATGGGATGAAAATAATGGCTACAAGGTATTAGGTTCGCTATCAGACTCAAAAATGTTTAGTGTTGCGAATGCTGTAAATTCAGATGGCTCAATAGTGGCAGGAACCTCTGAAGGAGATAATGGCATGGAGGCTTTTAAGTGGACTTCATCAGAAGGAATGATAGGTCTTGGAGATTTACCTGGAGGTGAGTATTTTAGTAGTGCCTTGGATGTAAGTAATGATGGGGATAAGATTGCAGGCTTTTCAAGTGTAGGTGCCGATATATATGAAGCCTTTAAATGGACTTCAGAAGAAGGAATGACAGGTCTAGGAAGACCCTCAGCTTCAGAAAGTAGCTTGGCCATGAGTATTAGCGGAGATGGTAATGTTGTAGTTGGAGCAATGGGCGATTTAGAGAGTAAAAATCTAAATGCTTTTCGCTGGGATTTGGCCAATGGAATGCAGAAAGTAACTAGTTGGCTTACTACTACTGGTGCTTCTGTACCATCGGCATTATCATTAGATATTGCAACATCAACTAATGAAGATGGCAGTGTTGTTGGCGGTATGTCTGACGGTAGCGCTTGGCTGGCTTTCTCAGGCAGAGGAGTTGTATTTCCTGATACATATACACCAACATTAGTTACTCCTAAAATATCAAGTCAAGCTAGTTTTCAGCTGCTAGATTTATCTTTAGATGGCTCTCATCACCTACCATTAAAAACTATGCTAAAAAGTAAAGATAAATGCTTCTGGGCTAATGGCGACTGGTCAGACAAAGAAACAAAAAATACTTATAGTAAGTTATTTGAAATTGGCTCTTGCTTGGATATTAACTCTGACATCAGAGTTGGCCTAGGTCTTGGAAAAAGCATGTCTAAAAAGTCTATTGCTAATGAAATATCTTCCAAGATAGATGGTAAATATTTATATTCAGAGGTCGGCACAACACCTTTGGATAATAAAGATGTTGTATTCTCTTTAAGTGCTTTTATAGGTTCGTGGAATTCGGACATCACTCGTTATTATCTTAACTCTTCAATATATGATTCATCTATTGGCACGCCAGATATTTCAATGACTGGATTTAAAGTGAGAGCTGATTATATGGATTTATTTAATATTAATGGTTTTTCTATTAGCCCATCAATTGGATTAACTAGAAGTAATATTAAAACTAATGCCTATTTAGAAACTGGAGGAGGGTTTCCTGTCAAGTTTGACAAACAAACGCAATTTCGAACAGTCGCTAAAGTTGGCTTAAGAGGGGAGAAAGACATTCAAAATGTTGGCCGCCTAAGAGTTATGATTGACCGTTCACATGAAGTATCAAGGTCTAATTCTAATATAACAGGTTCAATTCCTGGGTGGATGGCGTTTGATATTGAGAACAATTCATCTGATAATGATAGTACAAATATTGCATTGGAACTAGATAGAAGAATTGATGAAAGCTCTTTAATTTCAACAATGGTTTCATTTAAATCTAATGATACAGGTTGGGATAACCTCACTGCGATAAGTTATAAGTATGGATTTTAAATGTTAAATTAATCTAACGCCCTACGGTTGTGTTTCTCGATGCTGAAGCATCCAAGACTAAGCTATTTCACTGCGCCTCACTTCGTTCGTTACTGGGATAAATCCCTTTTCTTTTTTTGTACCAATAGACGCAGGACTGTCTTTATACATAGACACACCTAAGCAAACAATGGTAGATTGGGGCAAGAAGTTCCCTGAGTTTTCGACTACGTTAGGCAAAGTACAGGCTACACAAGAGTATGCGTTAGTAAATAAAGCTCTATCTACTTTTAATCTATTTTAGATAAACTTTGTTAATAAAACTAAACCTTCCCTATGGTCTATTAAAAACATTTATATTTGCATTCTTATTAGCATAGACGCTATAGACAAAATAGACGCTACATCTCTGCACGCTAGTTTTTCATTATTTAGTAATACTCTGTCTATTTCGTCTATTCTGTCTATAAAGTCATAGGGTTAACTAGATATTTTGACCCTGCCTCTAATAAATAATTGTATTCGCATAAAACATTTAAAGCTAATTTGGTGTTGGTAACATTTGTTTTTGGGCGGACGCATCGCTGCACATCACCAACCTTTATTTCGTGGTGCTTATGTTTTATTGTCCAGTTTAGTATCTTTCCTGCATAAACAATATTTACATCAGTGACAGCTGACCTTTGAACTCTTACCGCTTCGTTGAGATGAAATTTACCTAGTGATTCGGCTTTCGTCCATGTTTCGATATTAATCATACTTTCAGATTGGTTTAATAATTCAGGGTTATTTGCAATATGTAGTATTTGGGCCATCTTTACTGTTTGTGATACTGTTTTGCTGGCAATATCTCGTACATCTTCCAGCTTATCGCCAGTAGCCATCATTTTCTCAATTTGATTATGAAAGACTCTTCGAGCTCTAATAACATCTTTAGATAGTGTAACCTTATGAACTGATTCACCATCTATTTCAGGAGGCTGGGCATCGAGTATTGCCTTAATCATATGGTTGTAGTTATCCATAATTGAAGGGCTCAATCCAGCTTCATTTTCCTCTTCAAATCTAGTTCCAACTAAAGAGGGTAGGTGTATTGACCATATTCTTGCTAATGCCCCCGATTCCCTTAAAGATGGATGTGAGGACACTTCTTGGTACTTATCTGGTTGAACCATAATGCAAACATTAAGGCATGGCTTGTACATTATCATTTCTTCAGGTGAGTCGCTTTTACCAACTCTATCTCTAGTTACAGTATCTCCAGTTATTCCTGCAAGATAAAGAGCATCACCAGTGCCACCACCACTAGTATATTTCCCAAGTATCTGATCTAATGCCCCTCTACCTTCTCCTGACATTACAGCATATGCCTCATTTCTTTCATGCATCTTTTGGAATAAGCGCTCTTCAGTGGTATCAGTCGTATAGAAACTAGGAGTGGGCGGGACCTCAAGCCTCTTGTCTTCGTTATCCATTAGTTCCTGCTGAAGTGTATGAGTATCACTTTTTTTGTTTACTGATTTTTTTATTAGAGTTTTTATTGCAGTTAGTTCAATATCAGCAGTCAAGTTGACTGCGTTAACGTGCTTTTTATCTTCCTCGTATTTATCCATCTTCTCCTTGCACCATTCATCAATAGGGTGCTTCATATAGCTGAATATTGGGCTCTTTCTTTCACCACTTCCAGCAATAAGTACAAAGAACAAAGAAGGGTAGTGCTCTAGCCCTTGTTTCTCAATCACAATAGATTTCTTACCGATGGCAACTGCTACACAAGATAACCCAGTAAGAGCCGGGGAGGCGATGGGAACTTTGGAAAACCTTGCCACCTCCTTAGCTGCATCTTGAATTACTTTTGGTAACAACCCTAAGTCGTAATCATTTTTGGTGGTTTTATACGAGTTAGGAAATGGTATCGGCTTTTTCCACTCAAAAGACATCGCACACCCTCATAAATTGATTTCTAACAGTCTCTAAACCTTCAAGACAATGCAGGTCGTTAAAGTCAGTAGGCTGGGTAGATAAGTCTTGAAATACAGGGAATATAACCGATGCATTGACTTTCTTTGCTGCTATGAAGGACTTGTTTCTGCCAATATTAACGGAATTAAACTGATCATCATCTCCAGCAACAATTATCTTTGTATTTGGATATCTAGCCCTCAGTGATTCAGCAACACTCTCAAGGTTATTGGCACTAAAACAAACAGCCGTTGGAATGCCGGTGGCTTGGTAAATACTTGAACCTGTTGAGTATCCTTCGCATAGTATTATTTGAGGCAGTATATTGTTGGAAAATCCTATTGGATGATAGCAGCCATTAATTTTCCCACCTTTGTGAAATAGTTTTATGCCATTTGGCTTGATGGTTTGTAGGCTCCACAATATTCGACTGCTGTCATATATGGGAATGACAATATCGCTATCAGAATTTTTTCGAATATTAGAAGGGCTTATTTTTTTATTCACTAAGTATCGATGATTGTCTAGTTTTTTAGTTGATGCCTCACTCCAAATCTTGCCTACTTCATCTTTTGCAGTTAGGTGGCGCTTAATGATGTCAATTCTATTTTTCTCATCTTTTTTGGCCATCTCTTGAGCGTATTGCCTTCTTTGCTCTTGTGTAAGAGTTGACTTTTCAATGCTACAGAAATTTTCTTTAAAGCCGGATTTCCAGTCGCCAACAACTCCAGATTCAAACTCAAGGTTTCGAAATGCAATATACCACGCACTTTTTGCTTTACTTCCATGTGGCTTGAATCTATGTATCTGTTCATCAAATATGATTTCCTGATGTCCAAATCCACGGTCATTCATAAATTTTTGAAATGTCATTGCTTTTTTAATATATGCAGACACTACACACCCTCACGTCTTTTGCCAGTATGCATATACGTATGTCTTTCTATATATGCATCTACATCAGACTTTTTGTAGAAAACTTTTGAGCCTATTTTTAAAAATTCAATAATAATTCCAGTACCTGTACTGCGAGCGTTATTGAGTGTTCTTGGTGATATGTTTAACTCTTTAGCTGCTTCATTAGTTGTCAGCCATTGATCTGTTTTATTCATTTTGTATTACCTGCCTATTTATAAAAAAATACCTAAAGTTATTATTAACTTTCGATGCTCTAATTATCTAGAAGGAATTGGGAGGAGTTTTGGGTACCGATTGTTTAAGGAAAGTGATGAATATCCTTTGAGGGCATGACTTATATTCGGGAATTTTTTATTCGGGAATTTTATGTGTTCCCGAATTGTGAATTCACTTTGTACTATTAGCAATAATTTTCTTAATCATATCTTCTGTTATATCAAGATTGAGTAGGAATTTGATTTTTCTATAAATAGAAACTTTAGATGGATATCTACCATTTAATTTTGGAGAAAGTTCATTCCATTTATCGATTATCTTGGTATTCCGTAAATCAGTTTCTGTATTAACTGTCTTCTTTTTTTGCTTTAAGATTTGTCTTAAACCCTTTTCTTGAAAGAAATCATTATCCTTTGCGAGTTCAATTAAATCTTCACTACTAATTTTTCCATTAATCAAATAAGAGCTTCTGAAAAGTGCTTGATGTTGTTTTGTGACATAAAATACAGATTCAAGAGATTCTCCATCTGCAAAAGGCTTGTACTCTTCGGCTCTAAAGTTGAAAAAAGGTGGCAACGCTAATCTATAGGGGTCTAGCCCAAAAAGTATAAATAATGCCTCATCAAAACTTAAGTTTTTTTTTGGCTTTAATAGTTTGTAACAGCTATCCACATAGAATTCACTGTATTTTTGAATACAATTTTCTTGAGTGTCATCCTCTTGAACAATATTTTCCGGAATTAGATGGTTCGTATCAAATTCGTATCCTAGGTTGCTATCCACCCATTTTTTAATAGAAAGTATTATTGTTGCAGTATGTATTGGGTTAACAAGTCTTGAATCATTTAAAGTGTCAAACATAACCCCTTCAGATTCTTCTCCTTTATCGAGGGGGTAGAGAAAACAATCTTTTTTAATTGACATTGGTAACTCCTAATATGTAATCTGTAATTTTCTGCATTGGCTTCCTTAACGTTTCAATTGATGGCTGTATATAGTGGACTGATGTCACATCTGTTTCTTTATGGTTCATCAATCTTTTAATTGTAGAGTGTTGAATTTCTAAGCTATCAGCATAGGTTGCAAAGGTTCTTCTTAGGTCGTGTAATAAGAACTGAACGCCACTATTTTCAATTACTTTTTTAACTTGTCTATTTGAATTTACAAGAGATTTATTCGGGTTGTATCCTGGAAATACGACAGAGCCAAGTGATTCATCTTTTCTACATTTAAAAATATCCATAATGAAGCTAGTCAGGGGCAGGGTGTGCTCCTCATGGTTTTTTGTATCTTTAATACTTAATAGGTTATTTTTAAAATCAATATTGTCCCATGTAAGATTTATCGCCTCTCCCGGTCTTAGCCCTGTAAAGAGTAAGATAAGCAAGTAGTCCTTTACTGTTTCAGACGTGTTTTTATGGGTTGTGTTAACTTTGTTAAGGGGTAGGGTGTTAACAGCATTGAACCAATCTTTTAAATCGTTTGGTTTAATCACATTAGTTCTTACCTTTTCCCTGAACCAAGATTTTTTATGGCTAATTTTTTGAACTGGATTGTGTTGAATAATAGGTATGCCATCAGAATCTTCATATTCACCAATTGCAAAATTAAATAAAGCCCTTAGCAGTCTCATTGTAGCATTGGCCCGATAGATAGTTTTCTTTCCAATAGTTCTATGCTTCTTTTCAACCATTGAGCGGTTGATACTCACCAATTCTCTACCTCCCCATTCAGATAAATAGCTGTTAAATATTATTTGGTAATCACGAATTGTTTTTTCCTTTATAAGATTCTTTTTATGGTGGGCGTAGTCATTCATGACCTCAAGAAGAGTAATTCCTTTAATTTTTTTGTTTCTCGCCTCTTTATTTGGGTCTACTCCTGAGCTAAATTGATTTAAAGTTTTCATTGCAGCATGTCTAGCAAGGTCAATAGTTATATCTGGATATTGACCTAGTTTCTTTTGGATATATTTTCCATTAACTCTTTTTCTAACAAAAAAAGACTTTAATCCACTAGCTGTAACCCTAATAGATAGGCCAATCACTTTTGAGTCGTAATACATATCTCTACGACCTTGTTCCGCATTGGAGAGGTTGTCTAATTTATTTCGTGTAAAGGTAAATCTATCCATGTTGTTTATGTCGGGCGACCATCGGGCGACCAAATGTTAATTAAATGCAGTGAATTAAGGTTATATAGTCATATGTTAATAATGTTGCTATAATAGCACTAAATGTAGATACAGTGAAGTGTAATGAAGGTTAATTATACTATTGGAATGAAAACTGTTAATCCGTTTGTCGCTGGTTCGAGCCCAGCTCGAGGAGCCATACACCTAAAGGGTTTGCGTAAGCAAGCCCTTTTTTTTAAATAAAAAAAGCCGACAAAAAGCCGACAATTTTTTAAATTTTTTTATTTATATCTCATTAATTGGATTTAAAGTGATAATTTTTTCCAGATGTTCAGGTGATAAATGCGCGTAACGCATTGTCATTTTT
>Ga0255773_10005387_pt1 | contig 10513 bp, 10 predicted proteins | sample 011ome_17_FD_179971 | JGI IMG/M metagenome (GOLD analysis project Ga0255773, IMG submission 179971) | Coastal salt marsh microbial communities from the Groves Creek Marsh, Skidaway Island, Georgia - 011502XT metaG (version 2) | ecosystem: Environmental > Aquatic > Marine > Intertidal zone >...
TAGATGCCCTGTACCTGATATTACTTTTTTACTTGATATTGAAGTAGAGGAGGGCTTTAAGAGAAAGTTTAATGATAAAAAAGATAGAATTGAATCTTCTGGTATAGCATTTTTTGAAAAAGTTAGATCTGGTTATTTAGAACTTAGTCAAAATGAACCTAATAGGATTAAAGTACTGGATGCTAAGAAATCTATTGATGATTTACATAAAGACATAGTATCTTTTGTTGATATTATTTTATGAGCATAGAAAAGTACAATTGGTTAAAAGATATTTATAACCAAATAAATTTCAATAACTTACCTCATGGCATTATCATCAATGGTCCATCTGGTGTAGGAAAAAAAATATTAGCAAAGCAGATTTCAAAAAAAATTCTTAGTAATTTTGAAGATAAATTAGATGCTCAGCAACAATCCTTATTTGATACCAATCATCATCCTGATTGCTTTTATCTAAATAAAGATAAGGTATTAATTCATCATATTGCATATAGAGATGATAAGTGGGATGAAGAATTTGGTAAACGAAATATTTTGGACTTTTTAACTCTAACTCCCTCAATTTCTAAAAATAAAGTTGCGGTTATAACTAATGGCGAAACAATGAGAGATGATAGTCAAAATACATTATTAAAGTCTCTTGAAGAGCCTGCACCAAATACATACATAATTATATTAACAAACAGACCAAACTCATTAAAAAAAACTATATATAGCAGATGTCAGATTTTAAATATTCCATATATTTCACCAAATAAAATTAATGAGTGGTTAAATGGCTCTGGAATTACTGATTATTCCTCAACAGATTTCCCAAGTTATGCAACTCCTTTGAATATTCTTGATGATATACAAAGTGATACACAGAATTCATATAAAGAATTTATTTCTATTATTAATCAATTTTTAAATTTAAAAATTGATCAAGGACAAGCAATAAAATATATAAATGATTTAGATATAAACTTTATTTCAAAGATAAACTATCTTGTAGAATTCTTAAAAATACTTTTAAAGTCGAAGTTAACAAATGAAATTTTAAGCGGTACATATGAAAGTTTTAATTATAAAAAATTTAGTAATTTAAAAATTTCAAACATTATTCTTGAGCTAAATGACTTACGTCACGATTTTTATAATGTTTCATCAATAAATGAAACCCACGTATTAAATTATTTTTGTAGTGAATTAAAGCAATCTATCCGGCAGCAATAGTACCTCCATCAATAACTATTGTTTGCCCATTAATATAGGTACCTGCCTTTGAAGACAGCATTATAGCTGCACCAGCTATTTCATCTGGATCGCCAATTCTTTTCATAGGATTGGTGTGTAATACGGTTTTTAAAATATCAGGATTTTCCCAAAGCCCCTTTGCAAAGTCAGTTTTAATCAATCCAGGCGCTATAGAATTAGCTCTAATATTTTTATGCCCAAATTCAGCTGCTATATTTTTAACAATCATAACATCAGCTGCTTTACTGATATTATAAGCACCCAACATAGGACTGCCTTTAATTGCAGCTATACTAGAGATTATTATTATTGATCCATCTTCTTTTTCTATCATGCTTGGAAGACATAGGTTGCATAAAAGTTGATTGGACCTGATATTGTTATGCATAACTTTATCAAACTGCTCAATGCTCATATCAAGCATGGATCCCATAAAAGTATTTGTTGCAGCATTACATATCAAAGTGTCAATGCTTCCCAGAGTAGCAATAGTTTTATCTACAAGATTTTTTAATTGATTGTCATCGGCTATATTACAAGCTATTGGAAAAGCAACTTCTTCACCAATATCATCATTTATCTCCTTAGCAGTAGCTTCACAAGCATCCTGCTTTCTTGATGATATAATTACTTTAGCGCCCATAAGCGCAGATTGGTGAGCTATAGACTTTCCAATACCTTTAGAACTACCGGTTATTAAAATTGATTTATCTTTAAGGCTAAATAATGACATTTTGATTATAATAAATTAACTAATAAGGAATAATATCATGATGATTGAAATATACGGAAAAACCTTCTGTCCATACTGCGATAAAGCAAAAGCTTTGTGCGAAAGAGAAGGGTTTGAATATTCTTACAAAGAATTAGACAAAGATTTTACTAGAGAAGAATTCTTTAATATTTTTCCTACAGCTAGAACATTTCCTCAGATCAAAATAGATGGTAATGATATTGGTGGTTATACAGAATTAGAAGCTTGGTGGCAAAATAAGGAATAAATTATGGATCAATTTAATGAATTTCTAATATTACTTGATAGCAATTTAAGTGGATCATGGTGGTTCCCAATTTTATTAGTTGGAACAGGTATATTTTTCACTATATATCTTGGCTTTCCTCAATTTAGGTTTTTTGGTAAAGCTTGGCATTTAGTTTCAGGAAAAAATAAAAAAACTGATGACGATGGGGAAACAACAGCTTTTGAGGCTCTTACTACAGCTATGTCTGGAGCAGTGGGGACTGGTAATATTGGAGGTGTAGCTTTAGCTATCTGGACTGGTGGCCCAGCAGCAATTTTTTGGATGTGGATAACAGCTATATTTGGTATGACAACTAAATTCGTTGAAGTAACAATGGGTCATAAATACAGAACAAAATTAGCTGACGGGAGTATTTCTGGTGGCCCGATGTATTACATAGAAAGCGCTTTAAATATGAAATGGGCTGGAATTCTTTTTGCATTTTTAATGATGATTACAGCTATTGGATCTGGGAATATGCCGCAAATCAATAATATAGCTTTAGTAATGAATACTGAATTTTCAGTACCAAAATTATTTACAGGATTATTTTTAGGAATTTTATTATGGATAATTATTATTGGAGGTATTAAAAGAATTGCATCTGTCGCTAGTAAAATAATTCCAATAATGGGTCTAATATATTTTGGTGGTGCTTTAATTATTCTTACAGAGAATTACCAAAATATTATCCCTTCATTTAATGCTATTTTCTCTCAAGTATTTACAGGATCTGCCGCAGTTGGTGGTTTTCTTGGTGCTAGTTTTGCTATGAGCTTGAAATATGGTGTTGCTAGAGGATTATATTCAAATGAAGCAGGCCAGGGCTCATCACCAATTGCTCATGCATCATCAAAAAATAAATCTATCGATCAAGGAGTTGTATCTATACTAGAGCCATTTATAGATACCATAGTTGTGTGTAGTGTTACGGCTTTAGTTATCTTATCAAGTGGAGTTTGGACACAGAAATTTGATACAACATTTGCCAAAACAGATATGGTTATTCTTGATGGTATTTATTCTGATGAAAAAAATTCTGATGGAACATATGTTCACCCGGGTCACATAAATGAATTAACAAACTACGTTCAATCACTAGATTCAGATGTAAAAGAATATTCTGGAACCATTTATATTGAAGATGGAACCATAATTGATTCTGATATAACAGTTCTTCATTCCAGATCAATAGCTGAAGACATAAAGGTTATAAAAAATGATAAAAACTTATATACAGGAACTTTAAATATAGTTGATGGAAAAATATTAGAATCAGTTGTATTAGAAGGAAAATCATTGGTAAGCTCCGCTGAATTAACTGCAAAAGCCTTCTCTCAAGGTATCCTTGGAGAATATGGTGGAAAATTGGTTGCGATAGCACTACTTTTGTTTGCTTTTTCAACTGCAATAACCTGGTGTTATTACGGTGATAGATCAACCGCATATATCTTTGGTGAAAGAGGGGTATTTTGGTATAGGAACTTTTATGTCTTATGTTTTATATTAGCTGCTGTAATCGATACAACAATTGTTTGGAATATTGCTTATGTTGTAGTTGCATTAGTTTCAATACCTAACTTAATTGCTTTATTTGTTTTAAGAAATGAGATGAAAGATTTAACTAATGAATTTATAAAAGAAAACTAATATAATTTAATTTTAAAAAAATCTCATTTTAAAAATGAACCCAAAAAATTATCTTACGCTATTGTTAATAGTACCCCTTGTATCTTGTGGCGGAGGTGGTGGTGGCGGCTCTTCTGATCCTGAGTCACCATCAATTTTTAACCCTGTTATAAATACTTTCACAGCCTCTGCAACATCAATTGTTGCGGGTAGTTCTGTTGATTTATCATGGACAACTACAAATGCTATTGAATGTTCTGGCTCAGTAGACTGGGAAGGTAATAAAGCAACCGGTTCTGGTTCTGAAACACTAACCTTATCGGATGTAAGGTCCTATACTTTTACATTAACTTGTAGAGGTGAGGACCCTCAAAATACTGTAGCTAAATCTGTTACGGTTGAGGTTTCTGACTCTAGCGGTTCAGGTTCTGATATATATGCTGAAGATAAAAGTTCTTATTGTAAGGTTCCAGAAAATAATACTTCTAACTACTGGATTGAAGAATTTAGTTCTGAGGTTTTGAATGAAGAATTCTTTTCATATGAAGTTGGAAATGGTTTCTTTAGCAATGGTCAATGGATTGGAGGTTGGGGTAATGAAGAATCTCAGTACTACACTAGTTGTGATGAAGGCTATTCTAAATTTTGTAATGAATCTACAAAAGCAACAGAAAATACATTTATAGAAAATGGATATCTAAAAATACAACCAATTTATTGGAATCCTGATTATGGTCAAACTCCATTTGATGACCCCTATTGTGAAACCAATGATTGTAGTTCGTGGGGAGGAACATTTGACTATACTTCCGGCAAATTAATTACTAGAGATAAATTTACAGTTACCCCTGGTAATGAAGTAACTGTATGTTTTAAAGTTCCTGAGGGTAGTGGACATTGGCCAGCATTCTGGATGATGCCGCAAGTTGGAGAATACGGTTGGCCAAGAGACGGTGAGATAGATATCATGGAGCATATGTCTTCTAATCAAGATAATCAGATACAATCAACCGTCCACTATTCTAATAATAATTCTGTTCATTCGTATAAATGGGGAATAGAAACAATTCCACAAAATGTTAATTTTGTAGATAAATTTCATTCTATAACATTTAAATGGATTGAAGATAAACTTGAATTTTATCTTGATACACATAGCGAACCTTTCCATTCTATTGATCGCTCAACTAATCAAGATTTTATAAATGGTGCATATTGGCCTTTTAACGAATCCTTCTATTTAATAATGAATCTTGCAGTTGGTGGTACAAACGGTGGTGACATTAACATTAATGCATATTGTCAAGATATCGAATGTTCAAATTTATCAGAACCAGATAAAGGCAGATTATTAATTGACTATATTGAAGTAAAGTCTATCAATTAGAAGACCTCTTATTTAATTCTTTGAGCACATCTTCAAAAGAGTAATTCTGATTTTTTAGAAGGACCAATAGGTGAAATAATAAATCTGCTGATTCATCGACCAATCTTCCATCATTTGTTACTGCCGCTATTGATGTTTCACCTGCTTCTTCTGTAACTTTTTTAGCGATTTCTTTTACGCCCTTGTTTAGCAAAGATGCAACATACGAATCTTCTGCAGCCTTATCTTTTCTTTCATCAATAACAGTTTCTAGTTCGGCAATTATTGATAAAGAGCTTCTTTTCTCTGATTTGAAGCATGAATAATTTTCTAGATGACATGTTGGTCCTAGTTGTTTTGCCTTAACCAGCAAAGCATCTTTATCACAATCAAATTCAATTGATTTTAGTAATAATTTATTGCCGGATGTTTCCCCTTTAGTCCAAAGCCTTTGTTTTGATCTGCTAAAAAATGTAACTTCTCCAGTATTAAGTGTTAGTTGTAGCGAATCTTTATTCATATATCCAAGCATTAAAACGTTAAAAGATATGGAATCTTGAATTATTGCTGGAATTAAACCCCTGTCATCATAGTTTAAATTATCTATATCCATATTTAGTACCTTATGTTTATTGATTTTTTTCTTAAAAAATCTTTCAGTTCATTAATTTTAATTAAGTCTTTATGAAATACACTTGCAGCAAGAGCCCCACTAGATTCAGTCTTAGTAAGCACATCTCTAAAATGATCTTTAGTTCCGGCTCCTCCAGATGCTATTAATGGAACGTCACAATTTTTTAACATAGTATTTAGCTGAGTGATGTCATATCCATCTCTAACGCCATCTTTATTCATGCAATTTAAAACAATTTCTCCTGCACCAAGATTTTGAACTTGATCTATCCATGCCTTAGTTTCTATCTGTGTGTTTTTTATTGTTTTTTCATCTCCAGTATTTGAATAGACAATATATTTATTATCAATGTATCTAGAATCAATACCTACGACAACGCATTGACTCCCAAACTCATTTGCTAGCTCGTGAATTAAATTAGGGTTTGCTAGAGCTGGTGAATTGATTGAAATTTTATCTGCACCATTGTTTAGAATATCTTTGGCATCTTTTAGATTTTTTATTCCACCAGCAACACAAAAAGGAATATTAATAAGTTCAGCAATTTGTTTAACCCATTCTTTAGAAACCATACCATCATAAGTACTTGCGCCAATGTCGTAAAAAACTAACTCATCGGCGCCATCTTCATTATATTTACTTGCCAAATCTAAAATCGACCCAACAATCTCATGATTTCTAAATTTTACACCTTTAACTACGTATCCATTTTTAACATCTAAACATGGAATAATTCTTTTAGTTAGCATTTAGCAAATCCTGAAGTGATATTTTATTCTCATATATAGCCTTACCTACAACACATTCATCGCATGATATTGATTTTAAGTTGTAAATATCATTGATAGAGCCAATGCCACCAGATGCTATTAGGTTAATATTTTTATAATTTAACAGTTTTTTATATATATTAAGATTTGGACCTTGAAGTGTTCCATCAACAGAAATATCAGTAGCTAATATATTTTTTATCCATGGGTTTTCATCAATATAATCAAATAGATTTATATTTGTATTATTTGTCCATCCATTTACCGAAAGAAGTGGAGAATTTTTAACAATATTAAAGTCCAATCCAAATATAATATTTTCAACATTAATATTTTCTTTTAGATCATTTCTAAATTTAATATCTTTAATAGCTGCCGTACCTACAATAATTCTTTTTACTTTGTTAGATATAAGATCTTTCGCTTTATCAATCGTTCTTATACCACCACCAACTTGAATTTCTACTTCTTCAATATTTGCAATATCTTTAATGATTTCAAGGTTTTCATTGCCACCAGTTTTAGCAGCATTTAGATCAACTATATGAATAGTTTTAAAGCCCGCTTTTTTAAAGATATTTACCTGTGTTAACGGGTCATTATTATACTCAGTAACCTTAGAATAATTTCCTTTTAGCAACCTAACACATTTACCATTTAAGATATCAATAGCAGGAATTATTTTCATATTGAATTAATAAAATTTTTTAAAAACATTTCACCAGCAGTAGAAGATTTTTCTGGATGGAATTGACATCCCAAAAGATTATCTTTTTTTATAATTGATGAGAATTGATTGCCATATGAGGTATAACCAACTGTGTAATCACTGTCTTTATTGAAATAACTATTAGCGAAGTAATAGTAACCATCCAAAGTATTATCAAGCTTACATTCAACTTTATTCCAGCCCATCTGAGGGACAGCAATAACATCTTTTTTATTAAATTTAGTTATAGTTCCTTTAATCAAACCTAAACACTCAGTATTATCTTCTTCAGAATAATCAAATAAAATTTGCATACCGATACAAATCCCAAGTACTGGTTTGTTAGTTTCTTTAATAAAGTTAATTAAATTTTTTTTTGATAATGTTTCCATAACTTTTCCTGCAGAACCGACACCGGGTAATACCAATGCATCCATTTGTGAGAGTTCATCTATGGAATTAGAAATAAATGAATCTATATTCAATCTTTTAAAGGAATAATAGATTGAATTAAGATTTGCACCTCCGCAATCAACAATTCCAATTTTCATAGACTTCCTTTTGTTGATGCAATATTTGTATTATTTCTTTGTAAAGCCTTATTTAATGATCTTGTAAAGCTTTTAAAAGTTGCTTCAACAATGTGATGGCTATTTTCTCCTTTAGTTTCTATATGACAGGTAAAATTAAGAGCATTAACAAAAGATATAAAAAAATGTTCAAACATTTCAGTTGGAAAATCACCAACATATTCTCTTAATTTTGATGTTTTCATTTTTAGAAGCGTCCTAGATGCCATATCAATACTTACATTTGAAATAGTTTCATCCATAACTAGCGATTCATTAGATGAATATCTTTCGATATTTTTTCTATCTCCTAGAGCAGATTTAAATGCTTTACCCAATGCTATAGCAACATCTTCTATGGTGTGATGTTGATCAATTTCTAAATCACCAAAAGATTTTATAGTGATATCAAATTGACCATGTTTTGCAAATTGCTCAAGCATATGATCAAAAAATTTAAGACCGGTATCCACATTGTAGTTACCAGTACCATCAATATTTAAATTTATAAATATACTAGTCTCTTTAGTAGTCCGTTTTATAAAAGAAGTTCTAGGTAATAAGCCTGCATCATTGATAGCATAAATTTCTCTAACTTGAACTGCATTTGCATGAGCATCTAAGCTTTCGGCATCTGCAAGGGTCTTGACTGTTGGAGCAAGACCAAGAAACCCCTCTGGAGTTGCAGTTTGGAAGGTAATAGTTTTGCCAAAGTCTTTAACAGATAGTCCAGAATATGTTTTAGCAGCTTGTCCAGTTGGAAGTGTATGATTTGAACCAGACGCATAGTCTCCAAACGATTCAGGTGAATATTTACCACAAAATACAGAACCTGCATTGTTAACATATGGTGCAATTTTTACAAAATCATCATCGATTAATATTAAGTGTTCTGGCGCATTATCATTAATAAAATTTATTATGTCTTTATCATTTTTGGCTTTAACTAAATATGTATTTTTTATACTTTCATTGAGTATAGATTGTCTGCTCAAAGATTCTTTTTGATTGCCAATAATTGTTTTTATATCTTTAAGCAACTTTTTATTTTTTGAAATTAAAACTGCTTTGGCGTCGATACTGTGTTCAAGTTGTGAAAGCAAGTCAGACGCTATAATGTCTGCTTTTTCTATATCGTCTGAAACAACATAAACTTCACTTGGCCCAGCTGGCATATCAATTGAGATATCTTTACTAACTTGTAATTTTGCTTCTGTAACATATTTATTACCAGGTCCAAATATCTTAAAACATTTTGGAATAGACTCTGTTCCATATGCCATTGCAAAAATAGCTTGAGAACCTCCAACTTTGTAAACATCTTTAATGTTTAGTAAGTCAGCAACCCACAATATAGTTGGATTTATTTTTCCATTAGCATCAGGAGGAGTACAAATAACAATATTTGGACAACCAGCAATAATTGCTGGTATTGCTTGCATTAGAAGTGAGCTGAACAGTGGGGCAGTGCCACCAGGTATATATAACCCAACACTATCAATAGGCTTAAACTCAGACCACAAGGAAACACCTTTTGTGGTTTCTACTTTATTAATTGATAAACCATCTAATTGTTTTTCATGATATTTTTTAATATTTGAATATGCTATAAGAATGGCATTTTTTAATTGATCATCAACTAATTCTTCAGCTTTTTTAAATTCAGAATTACTGACTTTAAAGGATTTAATTTCTTTTTCTTTTAAGATTTTAGATATTTTTCTTAAACCATTATCACCTTCCTCGATAACAAGCTTTTTAAATTTATTAATAGTTGTAATATCTTTTGATGAAATTTTTGACTCACTAAATTCTAAGATCTTAAATTTTTTATTTAATATTAATTCTTTCATATTAATTTAAGACTTTTTCAACAGGCATAACTAAAATAGAGGAAGCCCCTTTAGCTTTCAGTTTTTCCATAGTTTCCCAAAATATTGGTTCTTGACATAAAGCATGAATAGCAACTTTATTCTCATTCTCAAGAGGTATAACCGTTGGAGATTCTGATCCTGGCAATATCTTACAAATTTCTTTAACTTTTGAAGAGTCAGCATTTAGCATTACATACTTACTCTCAATAGCATTTACTACGCCTTGCATTCTACTAATAACTTTTTCAGCAATTTTTGCTTTAGTAATTGTTAGATTTTTATTTTTTATAAGAATAGCTTGGGATTCAAGAATAGTTTCAATTTCTTTTAAATTATTAGCTTCTAAAGTTGCACCAGACGAAACAAGATCACATATTAGGTCAGACATTCCGATATATGGCGTAAGTTCAACTGACCCATGAATATTAACAACAGAGGCATTAATATTTTTATCTTTTAAGTATTTTTTAACTGTATTTGGATATGAGGTAGCAATTTTTTTACCTTTAAAAGATTTAATATTTATATTTTCTGGGCATGCAAAAGATAGCCTGCATCTTGAAAATCCTAAATTAAGGACTTTATCAATATAGGTTCTTTTAAATAATGATTTTTCTAGTAATACGTTTTCACCGACTATAGCTAAATCAGCATCTCCGTTTGAAACAAGAGAGGGTATGTCATCGCTTCTTACAAAAAGA
>Ga0255773_10005391_pt1 | contig 10509 bp, 9 predicted proteins | sample 011ome_17_FD_179971 | JGI IMG/M metagenome (GOLD analysis project Ga0255773, IMG submission 179971) | Coastal salt marsh microbial communities from the Groves Creek Marsh, Skidaway Island, Georgia - 011502XT metaG (version 2) | ecosystem: Environmental > Aquatic > Marine > Intertidal zone > Salt...
GGGCTAAATTAACAACGGTTTTAAATATTTGACCATCCAACATTAATCTTTAAACCCTGCCGTAAATATCCTCAAATCTAACAATATCATCCTCACCCAAATAGGCGCCACTTTGTACTTCGATAATCTCCAGCTGTTCATTGGTTTTATTCTCTAAGCCATGCGTTGTGCCGATCGGAATATAGGTTGAATCACCTTTTTTGAGAGTCAAAACTTCCTCTCCATTAATGGCTGTGGCTATACCACTGACCACAACCCAATGCTCTGAACGCTTGTGGTGCATTTGCAATGAAAGCTTTGCACCTGGATTGACATGTAGTCTTTTCACTTGAAAATGTAAGCCTACCTCAATAGAATCATACCAACCCCATGGTCGGTAAACTTTACGATGACAGGATTGCTCATCTCGATCTTGCTCTTGAAGTCGTTCTACAATTTTCTTAACTTTTTGTGTTTTATCTTTAGTTGCTATTAATGTGGCATTCGGCGTTTCTACTATCACTAAATCTTGTACACCGATAGTTGCCACCATATGGTGATTAGCGTGAATATAAGTGTTGGTTGTTTTTTCGGTAAACACGTCACCTTGAATAACATTGCCATTAGTATCTTTTATGCCAATATCATATAGTGCAGACCAAGAGCCAATATCATTCCACTGTGCATCTAGAGGTACAACAACCACATTATCACTCTTCTCCATGAGTGCGTAATCAATAGAGTCGCTTGGAGATGATTCAAATGCTTTTTTGTCAAGACGAATAAAGTCTAGATCTTGCTCAGCATTATTAACGGCGTCATTGACTGACGTGACAATTTCAGGTGAATGAGTAGTTAGCTCATCAATTAGCGTAGCAGCTTTAAACATAAACATGCCAGAATTCCAAAGGTAATTACCTTGCTCTAGGTAAGCTTGTGCAGTTTTCAGATCTGGCTTCTCAACAAACTCTTCGACCTTGTGTGCACCATCATTGCTATCTGCAGATGATTTAATATATCCATAACCGGTATTAGCACCTGTTGGCACAATACCAAAAGTTGCTAATTTACCCTCTTGTGCTTGATTGCTTGCAATATTAATTGCCTGATGAAACGCTTCAACATCTTGAATGACGTGGTCCGCTGACAATACTAACAACACTGCATCATCTAAACCATTGATTGATTGTAATGCTGCGGCTGCGATAGCAGGTGCGGTGTTTCTACCAATAGGCTCTAGTAATATTGTTGGATTTTTAATATCGATTTGTTGACACTGCTCAGCTACTAAAAAACGATGATCAGCGTTACAAACAAAAATAGGATCTGCAATGTTGTCTAAGCCACTTAGGCGCAAGATAGTTTCTTGCAGCATGGTGTTATCACCAACAAGCGGTAGATACTGCTTAGGGTATTGTTTGCGAGACAATGGCCAAAGCCTTGTTCCTGAACCGCCTGAAAGAATAACTGGGATTATCATCATAATTCCTTAGTCCAACGTTTTAATAATCGACTCAAGACTAGAATAATCTGACGAAAGGTTTAATTCTTTCTTAGCTTTATTATCACTTGCAATTAGTGTTGAAGGATCGCCATCTCTTCTACCTTCTTCCAAAACCTTAAAACCTTTACCAGTGATATCTTTTACTTGTTGAATTACCTCTTTAACGCTAAATCCGTTGCCATTTCCAAGGTTAAACTCTGCACTAGACGATTCATTTTTATTTAAGTAATCCAACCCTTTTAAGTGTGCATTAGCAAGATCATTGACATGAATATAATCTCTTACGCAGGTTCCGTCATTTGTATCATAGTCATTGCCAAAGATACTAACTGAATCTCTTTGCCCATTTGCCGCTTGCATAATAATTGGCAATAAATGAGTTTCTGGATCGTGCCTTTCACTAAGCTCGCCATCTGGATCATGACCTGCAGCATTAAAATATCTAAAAGATACGTACTTCAGTCCATAGGCAGATTCAAAATCTTTAAGAATCTCTTCAACTATTAGCTTAGACTTACCATAAGGATTGATAGGATTTTTAGGATGGTTTTCATCAATCGGAACATATTCCGGATTGCCAAAAATTGCAGCAGAGGAGCTAAATATAAACTTCATGCAATCATTATCAATCATTGCCTTAAGCAAGCTAAGCGTGCCGGAGACATTGTTGTTGTAATATTTGTAAGGGTCAGTCATTGACTCACCTACCAAAGAGTAGGCACTAAAATGCATGACTGCGTCTGGCTTGTGTTTTTTGAAAAATTTATCTAGCTTAGTCGTATCAAGAATATCACAAAGCTCAAATTCTCCATACAAAACCGCATCCTGATGACCTGTAGAAAGATTATCCAAGGTGACTATACTGTGACCGGCTTTATGAGCAATTTTGACCATGTGGGATCCAATATAACCAGCACCTCCGACAATAAATATTTTCATTGAAATTTTATCGATAATTCTTTAATCATTTTTATATAGATTTTCTATGGGGATGATAATGGCTATTATCAAACATAAAAGTCATTTAATATTTATTAATAAAAGTACAGCTATCATTCTACAATAGCTACCGCACTATTGCCTCTATTTTAGGGGTTAACAGTGCTAATAAATTTTGCGTTTTTTAATTATCAAAACGCAAAAAAAAATTTATCAAATAGTTCAAAATAAACTCATATAATTATATATTGATTATTAAACTATTGAAACATTAATAGAAAAAAGATTGCATTTACTCAATAGATTTTTATATACAGATGAAGTTTTTTTAAACGAGCTAAAGATACGCTAGATTAAACCTTCAACCTTTGCAAAGTGATTGGTTGCAACCACAAAACCCTTAACACTTCCACAATCATATCTTGCGCCTTGAAACTTATATGCGATGACCTTACCTTCTTTAGCCAATGTCATCAGTGCATCAGTGATTTGTATTTCTCCATTTTTGTCTGGACTGGTACCTTCTAATACATTAAAGATTTCTGGGGTGAGGATGTATCTGCCGATAATGGCGAGGTTAGTTGGTGCATCTGCTGGACTGGGTTTTTCTACCATGCTCTTAACTCGATAAGCATCGTTAGAACCCTCTAGCAACTCACCATCAATCACGCCGTATTTATCTACCTCAGTCATTGGCACTTCTTCAATAGCCACGATGCAGCAATCAGGATGCTGCTCATAGAGCTTGGTCATTTGCGTGAGTACTGAATCGTCATCGTTAGTACATAGGTCGTCCGGCAGGATAACCGCAAACGGTTCGTTGCCGATGAGTGGCTTGCCGGTATAGATGGCATGACCAAGGCCTAGCATCTCTTGTTGCTCAATATAAGTAAAGTCACACTGTTCTGATACATGGTTAACTTCATCAAGCAATGACTCTTTAGCGGTGCCCTTAATGCTAGCCTCGATATCAGCGTGCGGTTCAAAGTGATTTTTAATCGCTTGTTTATATTTGCTAGTGACCATGGCCATGGTAGTCATGCCAGCACTCATAGCTTCTTCCACGCCGTATTGAATCAGTGGCTTAGTGAGTATCGGTAGCATTTCTTTAGGGACGGCTTTGGTGGCTGGTAAAAAACGTGTGCCGTAGCCTGCTACCGGGAATAGGCATTTATTAATGGTGCTCATAATTTTTGTGAGAATTTTTCGGTTAGGTTAATTTTGCCATATTCAACCCCTGGCTGATCATAGGTGTTAATTTGTAAGAATGCTCCAATGCAGGATACTAAGAGTTGGTAGCTAAACATGATTTTGGCGATGTTGTATTCGTCAACCGTTCGAATAGAAACAACATCGCAAGGAATATCATCTTGCTCTTGGACTGATTGAATCGTTGCATCGGCCTGCATATTTAATAATTCATTAAAGCTAACACCTTCTGCACAACCCCAAGCTAAATCATCAAACTTATTAGCTGTGTCTTCTGGAATGACCGTGCTGTCTTTAAGATCGTCAATTTTGATAAAGGTAACGGTTTTGTCTCTAACGCCATCCATAATCATTTGTAAAAAACTGTGTTGGTCGACCGGACCAACCAATCCAATAGGTGTCAATGCTTGGCGTGTATTATTGATATTAACTTTACCTAGGCTTTCCGCCCACAGTTGTACATACCATTTGTTAAAGCCTTCTAACAATGATGAATAAGAAAAAACAACGTTAATATTAAACCTGCTTTTATTCTCAACCAAGAACCTAGCCTTTCTAATAATGGGCTTGTAATAGTCTTGTTGAGCAAAAAAGCTATCCGACACACGCTTACAACCATTGAGTAGATTGTCGATATCTACGCCCAACATCGCTAGTGGCAACAACCCTACTACACTAAAAACAGAGAATCGACCGCCCACATTTTGTGCCAAATCAAAATTCTTAATGTTGTTGTCTTTTGCAAACTGAGTTAGATTACTTTCAGATTCAGAGATGATGGTGCAGTTAGTGTTATTAATTTCTACTAAAGAATTTAGGTACTTAAATATACTGATGGTTTCAATGGTATTGCCTGATTTAGAAATCACCACAAATTGCGCATCATTCAAATCAACTTTTTTTAAACAGTGATTGATTTGAAGCGGATCTATTGTTTCTAAAAATAACAGGTCTTTGCCGTAGTTAGCAGATGGCAATAAAAATTCATAGATTGCTCGAGCACCTAGGCTAGAGCCACCAATGCCAACAACCACAACATGCTTCTTGGTAATCGTGGCTGCATAGTCTTTAATCTCGGATGTATCCTGCTCCAGAAGTTGGTAATAACCCACCTCATCACCGTCACGCTCAGCTTTAATCCGCTCAAATATTTCAGAATTTGATTTTATTTGATAAAAGTTTTTGGAATATCTCATATGTAATTTTTATAAGTTTACTTTAAATTAAAACTATAAATGTTTATTTATCAAACAAATGGTCGACTATATCACATTGTGGAGAATAGCCAGGAGTCGCTCTGATTAATAATCTTCTTATTTCATTTTGATCGCACTCATCAACTGCTAGACGCAAGCTATCGACAATTTCTTTCAATTCATCCCAAGGAAGGAAATTTTCCTCAGCTCGCATAATTAGAGGGTGCTTGGTTTGAATTACATTGTTATCAATTAATAGTTCTTCATATAGCTTTTCCCCTGGCCTTAAGCCAGTATAACGAATTTCAATATCACCATCTGGATGAATTTCATCCTTTACTTCTAACCCACTTAAATGAATCATCTTTCTTGCTAGGTCATCAATTTTTACTAATTTTCCCATATCTAAAACAAATACATCGCCACCAGTTGTCATCGCTCCAGCTTGTACAACCAATTCAACCGCCTCAGGTATCGTCATAAAATAACGTGTAATCTCAGCATCGGTAACAGTAACCGGGCCCCCTTGTTTTATTTGCTTATTAAATAAGGGAACTACAGACCCACTGGAGTCCAGCACATTCCCAAATCTAACCATAGCAAAAAGCGTACCATTGCTATCGACTGAAAACGCTTGAAGTATTAATTCTGCCATTCTTTTGGTGGCACCCATTGTGTTAGTAGGCCTTACTGCTTTATCTGTGGAGATCAATACAAATGTTTCAACACCGCAATCCATAGCAACTTCAGCTGCTGTTAATGTTCCAAATATATTGTTAACCACGCCTTCGGTGCTATTAGATTCAACCATTGGTACATGTTTATAAGCAGCAGCATGGTATATAGTTTGAACACCGAAATAATGGCAAGTATTTTTTAATCTATTCTTATTTATAACCGATCCTAATATTGGCACTAATATGGTATTTGCCTCTACCTTTGATAGTTCTTGTTCAATTGTATAAAGAGAGAATTCTCCTTGATCGAACAGTATCAACTTCTTGGCGCCAAGGTTGACAATCTTTCGGCAAAGCTCGGAACCAATAGACCCTCCAGCTCCTGTTACCATAACCACCTTATTTTTAATATTTGCACATAGAAGTTCTTCATTTGGTTTAACTTTTTCTCGGCCCAATAAATCCTTGATATCAATTTTATGTAGGTCTTGAAGCTTTACTTTTCCTGACGCTAATGACGACACCTCGGGTAAGACCTTAATTGAAACTGGATACTGATCCAATGATGAAATAATCTTTCGCTGTTGTTGTTTCGAAATAGATGGTATCGCAAAGAGGACTTCTGAAACTTTAAATTTTTTTAATAGTACTTGAATGTCTTCTGGAGAATAAACTTGAATGCCACGGATTTTCCTCTTAATTAAGTTTTTATTATTATCAATATAGGCTACTGGATAATATTCACTTAGTCCATCTAATGCGACTGCTAATTGCCTTCCAGCAGAACCAGCGCCATAAATTATTACATTTTTACTATCTGTATTAGACTTTCTAAACTGATCAGAAAAATACCAATAAGCCAACAATCTAATGCCACTAATAAATAGTAATGACAATACCCAATTTATTAGAATTACCGATCTTGGAAGGCCGTCTATAGCGGCCATAAATCCAATCAAGCCCCATATTAATGCATACAAGGATACTGCTTTGAATATTTCCCATAACGCATCAAATCCTAAATAGCGAATCACTGTGCGATACAAGCCAAATTTAATAAATATTGGCATGGCAATAATTGGCACTCCAAAAAAAGCCCAGAATAAGTCGTTTTCTGGAAAGAACCAATAACCTAGTCTTATAGAGAACGCAGCCAATAATATCAGCACTAAAGCCAGTGAATCTACAACTGCGATAAAAGACTGTTTAACCAGTCTGGATGTTATTATTGTTTTGCTCATAGGAGACAAAATCGTTTTTCAGGAATAGGCATCATCTCTCAACTACAATATCTTTAGAGCCAGGTGGATGATACGGATAAAGCTCAATGCATCTCGATGATATTTCAACCACCTTGTCACCAGCCTTTAATAAGGTCAGCTTTTTTACCACCCAGTCAATTGCTCTTTTTTTTGAGACAATGGCCATCACTGTATAAAAAATAAGCTGTAAATCTAAAATAAGTGATTGATTATCAATATAAATTAAACCCAGTCGGCTCTTCCAAGGTCGTATTAGTTGATTGTATGATAAGTCTGGATCTTTTTTATCCTTAAGAATATCTCCTTCATCTGAAAATACAATTGATGAAAAATCTGTAATGCCAGGGCGGACATTTAATAGGTTTTTTTCATCTTTTGTATATAAATCAACATCTCTTTGAACGTTAGGTCTTGGGCCTACAAGACTCATATCTCCTATGAATACATTCCATAATTGAGTAAGCTCATCCAGCTTATACTTTCTAATTTTATGGCCAATTGGTGTAATTCTGGAATCATTTGCACTGGTCGAATCAACGCCAGATTTGTCCGCATTACTTACCATAGAACGTAACTTGGCCATTTTAAAAATTGTGTTATTTCTACCGACCCTTGGTGCCATATAAAAAGGTGACTCTTTGTCTTGTCGATAAACTAAATACATAAAAATGATTAGTATAGGTGATAGCATTATCAATCCAGAAAAAGAAAATACTATATCAAGCAATCTCTTCATACTCTCAACCTTGTGTGTTTAACAAATTCAGCACCTTCTGGACAATGGCGGTTTGATTCATCCCATAATGTTCTTTAAGATAATCTTGAGTACCAACAATTGAAGAATACTTATTATCTAGACCAATGCGCAAAAATACTTTTGGAATAACGCCACTATCCATACAAACCTCTGCAACAGCACTCCCTAACCCTCCATCAATATTATTCTCTTCAATTGAAACAATGCCACCTGTTTCATTTACTGCAGCAATAATAGCGTCTTTATCAATAGGCTTAATAGTATGCATACTGACAACACGTACATCAATACCTTGATCTTGTAATAATTCAGCTGCCTGAATGACATCACTCAATATACCACCTGTCGTTAATAGTGTTATATCGCAGCCATCTTTGTATCTAATCGAATTACCAAGAGAAAATTGAGGCTGACTATCCACTTGAGCAGCGGTTTTATCCAGTCTTAAATAGCCAGTACCCTCATTTTTGATTAATACCTCTGTTGCCTTACCCGCCTCCCACGCTGTGCCCGGTGCAATAACGATCATTCCTGGCAGCGCCCTAAGAATGGCAATATCTTCAGTCGTGTGGTGTGACATACCTAATGATCCATAACTAAAACCACCACCAGATGCAACAATAGTAATATTCAAATCATGATAACAGGCATCATTACGAATTTGTTCCAAGCATCTTAAAGTTGGAAAGTTGCCAATTGAATACGTAATGACTTTTTTACCTTCAAGCGCCAGACCTGCTGCCAAACCCGTCATATTCTGCTCTGCAACGCCCACATTAAAATACTGCCCAGGAAATCGAGATTCAAAATCTTCAAAAACACCAAAACCCAAGTCGGCAGTCAATAGAACAATATCTTTGTCTTTTTCTGCCAGTTGTGTTAATTTATCTAAAAAAGCATTACGCATCGTCATTCTCTAATTCATTAATAGCTGCATCATATTCCTCACCCTGTGGACTGCGATAATGCCACAAAACTTGATTCTCCATAAAAGATACACCTTTACCCTTGATCGTATTCGCCACAATACACAGCGGCTTACCTACAACGCTAGACTCACAAGCATTCAACAACTGCTCATGATTATGCCCATCTACCTCAATCACATTCCAACCAAAAGCCTGCCATTTATCCACGAAAGGCTCCAACCCTAAAGTATCTTCCGTTGAATGAATGCTTTGTAATTTGTTACGGTCAATAATCACAACCAAATTGTCTAACTTATGATGCGGCGCAAATAAAGCCGCCTCCCAATTAGAGCCTTCGTCGCACTCACCATCGCTCATAAGCACATATACTTTATGAGAATGCTGATTAATTTTTGCTGCTAGCGCCATGCCGGTAGCAACTGGTAGTCCGTGCCCTAGAGATCCTGTAGAAAACTCTACACCTGGAATTCCTTTATGGGATACATGGCCAGACAAATCAGAGCCATCTTGATAATGGGTTTTAAGCTTATCTGTGCTCATAAAGCCCGACTCAGCTAATGCCGCATACACCCCGGCACCAGCATGACCCTTGCTCAAAATAAATCTATCCCTGTCTTTCCATTTAGGACTGCTAGAGTTGTAATTTAAAATAGATCCATACAATACAGCTAAAATATCTGCAATAGAGAGTATGGATCCAACATGCGAACTACCACCTGAGCTCGTCATGTTAATAGCATGAAGCCTTATATTATTAGCAAGCCTTTTAGTCATTATAAAATTTCTTCACACAATCACATATGTACTTAACTTCGTCATCTGTTACTGTCATATTTAGAGGTAGCATCAAACTGCTTCTCATTATTTTTTCAGTAAAAGGCAAAGACTGTGTGAACCCTAGATCTTTAAACTCATGCACGGCTTTACCGCCCCACTGGACCAAAGTGCCTACACCATTATTTGCTAAATATTCTTTTAACGCATCTCGTCTATCAGCCTCAATCTCATAATTTTGATAAATATCAAAATGCTCCTCACTACTATCTACCGCAGGTGGTAACGTAACAGCATTCAAACCCTTCAAGCTTGTATTGTATAAATCAGCAATTGCTCGCCTGCGTTCAACAATGGCGTTGTAATCATCGAAGAAGTAATTCAATATCGCTGCTTGCAAATTATCCAGTCGACTGTTATAGCCCCAAACGCTTACATTGCCATCTTCGCCACGCCCGTGATCACGCATTAACTTTATCGTATTATAAATCTCCACATCATTTGTCAAAACAGCGCCGCCATCACCAAAACATCCTAATACTTTAGCAGGATAGAAGCTAATACACCCTCCAACACCAAACGAGCCTGCTGACCGACCTTTATACCTTGCTCCTAATGCTTGCGCAGAATCCTCGTATACTTGCAAATTATATTTATCAGCAATCGCCAATATTGCATCCATATTTGCCACGCGACCATTTAGCTGGGTCGGCATAATTGCTTTTGTTCTTGGCGTGATTGCAGACTCAATTGATGCAACATCCATTAAATGATCTGCCCCTGCCTCAACAGGTACTGGCGTTGCACCGGCAAATTTAATCGCTGATGCTGTCGCTACCATTGTATGCGAACAAAACAACACCTCGTCACCCGCACCTATACCGCCTGCTTTAAGCAGCAGTTGCATAGCATCAGTCGCATTAGCAACACCCAGTGCATACTTAATACCTGTGTATTTTGCTAGCTTATTCTCAAAATCAGACAAATCATTTTGCATAATAAATGCACCACGGCTAGCCACTTTCTGGAACACGCCAGTCAATTCTGCACTATGCTGTGCAAACAAATCAGAGTAATTAAAAAAAGGTATATTCATATTTTTTTCTCTGCCACCATAACAAACTTAAAAGCCGATCTCTTAACACCAACTAAACCATCAATTCTATCTGATATTTTAGTGGTTATTTTCTCACCAAACACAGCATTCAACAAGGGCACTAAATAAGAAATAGAGCCAAAAAACTGATTTTCAGCCTGGCCAAACTTACCCTCATATTTGCGTA
>Ga0255773_10005397_pt1 | contig 10500 bp, 8 predicted proteins | sample 011ome_17_FD_179971 | JGI IMG/M metagenome (GOLD analysis project Ga0255773, IMG submission 179971) | Coastal salt marsh microbial communities from the Groves Creek Marsh, Skidaway Island, Georgia - 011502XT metaG (version 2) | ecosystem: Environmental > Aquatic > Marine > Intertidal zone > Salt...
AAGAAAATATAAAAATTATTAAAAAACTATCAAAAGATAGAAGAAAGGCAGTTTCTAGACTAGCAATGAAATTATTATCCTTAGTTAAAGAATAAAAAAGACTACGAAGAACCAAAACAAGAAATCTGACAAATAACGAAAACTTACTACGAAGTTTCTACGAAGAAGTTTCCAAAAACCTATATTTTCTGTATATAATAAAATAGAGGTCGTTCTACAGAACGCCCCTCTTTCAACTTATAATCTTTATATATCAACAAACCTTACCCAATATCCTCTACGAAGATTACTACGAAGTTTCTAAGAAGTTTTAAAACCAATTTTAAGTAACTCGGTGATTACAATTCATCATTTGACTGAAAACACAAATCAGCAATAAAAGGTTTTGCAGTTAATATTTTTGATAAAGTAAAGTTGTTTTCGTTCATTTCTTTCATAAATTGGTGAAGTTTATATACCCCTTTAAGCGACTCATGATTATGTCTTACCTCAGCAATTACAAACTTTGTATATTTTAATGTTTCTATAGCGCCCAAAACTACATTTAGCTCATAACCTTCAGTATCTATTTTAATTCCGATTCTACCAAGTTTATTTTTATCTTTTAACAATGTATCCAATTTAGAAATTTTTATTTTTTTTATTTCTGTGTAGTCATCTTCCTCATTAATTGGAGAAATTTCTAAAAAAGAAGTTAAACCTCTTTTCCTCTGTAACTTCATGTTCTTTTCAATATCGTCATCTTTTCCAAGAGCACTTTGAATGAAAACAACTTTTCTATCTTTTGATAGTTTATTAGCATATTCTTTTGCTTCATCAATTGGATCAATAAGTATAAGATTAGCATTTTTAAAAACTCTGTACAAATCTTCTGTTCCATTAGGTCCTACACCAATATCTATTAATGTATCAATTTCTGGCAAACTCTCTAGTTGTGACCAATCCACGTACATGCCAGTTTTGGTATAAAATCTTTCAATCATAAATTATCTTATAATATATATACCATATATGTAAAATTTCTTTATCAATTATCTCTATTAAATAATCTTTAGTTTTTTCCTCACTAATTATTGAAAGTTATTTATTTTTTTTAATTCTGCTTGGATAATTTAAGCAAATATCCAACCATATCATCTGGATTACCAAAATTTTTATTTAACCATCTTTTTTTTAAATCTTGAGTTTTGATCATATTCCACCACTTTAATGGATTTTCATGTATATCTTTTAAGTGCTCTGCTGCAGACTCAGGTGTTGTGTGAACAATCTTTGCTTGGATAAGATCATCAAAAAAATTTAAATATTTGTCATCTAAATACATACTATTTTTATCACAAAAACATATCAAAGGTATATTCATTTTTAATGCCTCAAGGTAAGAAGTTGATAAAAAATCAACAATTACAAGAGAAGATGCTGCCATTTGTTCTTTACAGGACTCTCCTTTAAATTTAAGTGAAGATACAAAACTTACATGTTTTAAATAACTTTCCAAAAATTTCTCTTTATCATATTGCAGTCTTTTATAATTATAATCTTTTGGATAACTTCTATAAGAGATTTTTTTTAAAATATTTGGTTTAATATTAAAAAAAAATTTTTTTACAAATTCTAATTGTTTGACTGCTCCTGCTCCTGAATGACACGAGGAAGAGGAATAAAATGAATATTGATAAAGAGCTGGATTGCTAACATACAAAATATCATACTTTTTATCTTTCTTTGTGTGAGTAAAATTAAAGAGGCTCGATAAGCTTATAAATTTTTGCTCAGTTGTTTTCCATCCTAATGTTAGATATTTATCAATTAATTTTGACTGAAATTTTACATAATTGCCCACAAATGGATGAAGTATACAATTATGCTCGTTATAATAAGTCTTTATGTCATTTTTTTCAAACGCAATAGCACGAAATAAATTTATTGAGGAGCTGCTTGTCCAAGCCTCAGATAATATATAACTGATATTTTTATAATTTCTTAGAATAATATCAAATCTTTTGATTGTTCCTTTGAAGTTTTCAATCAAGTGCTTTGGCATTAAATATTTAAGTGAATGAAAAAAAAACTTATCAAAATTATCCATGTTATCATCAATTTTTGAAATCAAATCACGTGAAAGAAAATCAACATATTTACTTGAGTTGAGAGTTGGAATAGGAATAATTTGAATTTTTCCAAAAGATCTTTCTTGTAAAATCTTAAAATAATCTGGATGAAAGTAGCATCCCATTAAGCCTACTTTGACTCTTTTTGATTTAGACAAAAATAATGTAGAAACGAGATTATTCATTTTTTTTAGAATACGCTCATACGAATAATTTTTTAGCTTAAAGTATTTATTAAAATCATATGATATATCTTCTTTTAAGTCTTTTTCAAAAAAACTAAATTCTGAATATCTATTTTTATAAAATAGGTTTATATAAATTGAAAACAATTGTTCTTGGCCAATCGAACTTCCAGATAAAAAATCCCTTAGTTCATCGTAAGAGTTAGAAATTTTATAACTTTTCTCATTTAAAATTTCACATGAATGAACATTTGAGTCAAAATTTTTTTTTACATAATTATAAAACTGATGCACTAATGTGATATGATGAAGTAAACTAGTCGAAAAAACTCTTTGCCAAAATTCTTTTGAATAATTTGTTTTATGCAAATTATTCAATCTTTCGCCCAATATATCTACATAACTGTTATATTTTTTCTCACTAAAATTCCAGAGTTGTTGAAGTTCCTCTTTGTTTTTATCAATAAAATTAGCAACATTTACAGATTTGTGAGTTAAGCCAAATTCATAAACACAATAATGTGCTTGAAAAAATGAGTTTTCAACATCTCTTATAGGTCTTAAATCAGAAACAATATAGTTTTTAGTTCTCATGATTTTTAATTTATAATATTGAATTAAAAATTTAAAATCAGTTTATTTGATAGAAATAACAATAGCAAAATTTAAGTATCTAAAAAACAATTCATTTTTTTTAAATTTAAACTCAACAATTGGTACAGGTCTTTGATTAGATAAAGTATATTTTGAGTAAAATTCAACTTTTTCGATAAACTAAACATTATTTCTTTTGAAAGATAATTCTCATAGAGTTTGATAAATTTTTACTATCTATGACTGCTTGTACCAAATTTGAAAATCTATTCAATTTATTGTTTAACCTAATTGAATGTTTATTTTCTATAAACTGAAAATAATCTTTTACATCAAGTCCAAAATATTCAATGGATTTTATTTTTAATCCAGTTTTTGAACATAAATAATTTAGTGATTTTTCATTGAAAAAACATATATGATCAAATACAGCTAACATATTATGATTTACGCCCATCAGCTCAAAAGATAACGAGTGTATATTAGGTGTGAATGCTAAAATGTAGGATTTTGGTTTAAGCTTTTTTACTGCCTCTTTAAAAAGATTGATTGGATCATAAAGATGCTCAATTGAATCAAACATTGTTATTAAGTCATAATTATTATCCTTCTCTTTTTCTAAAGAATTCATTTTTACATCTAAATTTTTTGATTTACAAAATCTAGCTGCATCACTGTCTACTTCAATTCCACAGGCTTTAATTTTATGATCTCGTAACACGCTTAGAAAATATCCTGATCCACATCCATAATCTAATACATTTATAGAATTTTTCTTTTTAAATATTTTTTTTTTAATATAGTTAAATCTTTCTATTCCAAAATTCTTCTTCCTATACTGAAACGTTTTAACCATCTCAGCTTTAAAATCTTCATATTTAGTTTTATTTTTGTTGAAAAATCCTGAATTTTGAAATTTTTTAATATCTAAATTATTATACTCTGTTCCACAATTTATATATTTATTTAAAATATATTTTTTAAATTTTTCAAAATATTTTTTTTTTTTTTTTCCACAAAGATGGCATGGTATTTTTTTTGAAGTTAGGTATTTATTATATTTTTGGTAATAGCTATCTCTGTTTGAAATCATTCTACTATAAAATATTTTGCTTCTTAATTTATTGATATCAATGTCAAAGATATTATATTCATCAAATTTTTTTATAACATGGTTTTTTGTCATCACGATTTTTAAGTTGTCAATATCATATAATTCAAATTAATTTCAATCATTAAAATTTTTATTTAAGAAACATCTTAATAGGTACATTTGATAATAATTTGAACTTTATCAAATTTGTATACAATATCACAATCTTTTATAGTATTTAAGTAATGGAATATTAATATTATAGTTATTTTTTTTTCCTATTATTTTACCATCAATTTCTAATATTTTTTTTTACGAGACTAGATAATCATTTTCATCAATATCATAACTGTATTTGGATCTAAACCCATCAGTATGCTTATTCTCTTTAATCATTCTATTTAATACCTCAATGAAAGTGGAAAACAGAAATAAGACGCTTTAGAATATATTTTTTGACTAGAATTTTTAATTTAAGTACTTTAATAGATTTAATTAATGTAATTGTAACTACTTTAATTAAAGATTAAGAAATAATGGCAAAATGGTAATTTGGTTAATTGGCTTATCTGGATCAGGAAAAACAACAATTGGAAAAGAACTAATCAACAAACTACAATACTCAAAAGATAAATGGTTTTTTTTAGATGGGGATATATTTAGAAATATCTTAAATGAAGATCTTGGACATACTTTAGATGATAGAGTTAAAAATGGTTTTCGTATTAGTAGATTTTGTGAATATTTAAGCAACCAAGGAATAAATGTAGTAGCCTGTGTGCTTTCCGTATCTCACAAAAACCAAAAATATAATAGAAAAAATATCAAAAATTATAAAGAGGTTTTTATTGATGTGGATTTCAAAAATTTAATTAAAAGAGATAATAAAGAATTATATAAAAAAGCTCTTAATGGTAATTTAAAGAATGTTGTTGGTGTTGATATAAAGTTTAAACCTCCTTACTCTCCTGATCTTGTAATAAACAATAACATAGATAACTCAGATCACATGATTAATGTTGAACAAATTATAAGTTCCTTTAATTTAAAAATTAATAAAAAATATAATTACACTCCTATTAATTTATTAAAAAATCCTCAAAAATATCAATACTCCAAATTTGAAGGAAAGGAATTTTTTAAGCTTTATAGAGAGAATAGATTATTTGCATTAGATTTTTTAAAAAAAAGAAAAAAAAAAATTGAAAATAAATATTTAAGTAAGTTTTATGAAGATGAAATAATTTTTATAAAAGGAAAAAATATTATACTAAAAAAATTTCTAACGTATTTATATATATCAGATAATAATAATATTCATAAATATAAAAAAATTATAGATTTACTTATAAAAAGATTTGAGGTTAGTAAAAAATTATATCTTACTTATGATTTAAAAAAAATTACAAAAACATCAATAAAATTTGATGAGCTTTTAAACTATTCATTATTTTCATTAGTTTTACTTAAATTGTATCCTAATTTAAGCGATCATGAAAAAATGATTTATTTAAACTCAATTTTAAAGGTAAATGATATTATTGTATCTATATTAAATGATCTCACATTGTACAAAGAAATTAATTATTCAATTAAAGCTATTAGCAATGAATTAATTATAACTAAACAATATTTAAGATGAAATTTTCTATACTAACTTTAAATAATAATCGTTCAAAAGCATATTTACAAAATTTAGTTAAAAATGGCTTTATTCCAAATAAAATTATCTTCATTAATGATAACCAAAAAACGAATGGAGATAACCTAGATAATGATCACTTAATTTCTAGGACTTCAAAACAAAAATCATTAAAAATTTCAAAAGATTTAAATATCTCTTATGATGAAAGAGAACACATTCTGCAGACAGCCAAAAACAATAATATTAAATATAATGAAATAAACACTAAAAATGTTAACTCAAAAAAAGTTATCGATTCTTTAAAAAAGATTAATGATAAATATATTATTTATTCTGGACCTAGTGGAATAATATTGGGCTCAGAAATATTATCTTGTGGTAAAAAATTTATTCATGCTCATCCTGGTATTCTACCCAATTATAAAGGTAGCACGACTATGTATTATTCAATGTTATTAGAATCAAAGATTGGATGTAGTATAATATTAATGAATAAAGAAATTGATAAAGGCCCTATTCTTTTTAAGAAAAAATACAAAATCCAACAAAAATTTGTTGATTTTGATAATACAATAGATCCATTAGTTAGAGCCAAAACATTAATTGACTTTTTTAAAACTAAAAAAATTAAACCAATTAAACAGGATAATACAGATAACAATAATATGTTTTATATAATTCACCCTTTATTAAAACATATCGTAATTATTAAAAAAAATAAAAAAAAATAAATTGAAAAAAATATTTAGAGATAAAACTAATAATAATTATTGGGAAGATAGGTGGGCTAATAGTGGAGTTGATAAAAATGAATTCAAAAATGAAAATATTTATCCCATTAAGTATGCAAATTTAGCAATTAAAAAAGGAGATAAAATACTTGAGGCTGGGTGTGGAGCTGGTCGAGTATATTTTCACTACAAAAAAAGAGGATTTAATATAAAAGGTATAGACTCTAGCAAAAATGGAATTAAAAATATACTAGAAAAAGACAAAAACGCAGATGTAGAAGTTGCTAATATTTCTAAAGTCGAATATCCAAGTGAAAATTTTGATATAGTATTGGCTTTTGGCTTGTATCATAACATAGAAGATATTAACGAGTTAAAAAAATCATTTGAAGAAACAGTACGTATATTAAAAAAAAAGGGTCAGCTTGTTGCTTCTGTGAGGTTTGACTCTCTGGAGAATAATATAATTGAAAATATAGTCAAAAAAAGATCTGATAAAAAAAATTTTGACAAATTTCATAGATGGCATTTTTCATTAAATGATATGAAAAACTTTTTAGGTGCTGAGACTAAAATAAAAAAAGTGTACTATGCAAGAAATGTATCTTTCTTATTTAAATATGATTGTTTTAGAACAAAAACATTAAAATCATCTAATTTTTCAGAGTCTATCGCAAGAAGTACTGGGTTTAAATTAAATTGGATTGGAACTATTTTGGATAATTTTTTACATTTATTTTTTCCAAGATTGTTTTCAAATTTACTAGTTATATTAGCAGAAAAAAAATAATAATGCCAAAATTAAAACTTTCAACAAAAGCTAAAACTTTACAAAATTTATCCAAAATTTTAAAAACTGCTAAAATTCTTCCACTTCTAAGATTTACTGCTCTAGATTATAATAAAAATTCTTCAAAAATAATTAACACTATTCAAGCAAAATTTAAAAAAAATATCATAGTAAGATCATCCTCTGCTAGAGAAGATAATCAAAATCAGTCTAATGCTGGAGTTTTTGATTCTGAGATAAATATTAATATAAAAGACAAACAGTCTATTAAAAATGCTATTGAAAAAGTTATAAAATCATTTGGTAAAAATTTTAATCAAAATGATGAGGTTTTTATACAACAGATGCTATCAAGAGTTACTTTGTCAGGTGTAATATTTAGTTGCGATATGAACACGCTAAGTCCATATTTTATTATCAATTATGACAAAAGTGGAAGCACCAATAGTGTTACTTCTGGCAATACAAATAATCTAAAAAGTTTTGTATGTTTTAAAGAATATAAGAAAGTTAGAGACAAAAATTTAAAAAAAATAATAAATACTACAAAAGAATGTGAAAAAATTTTTAATAATGAATTTTTAGATATTGAGTTTGCTTTTTCAAATAATCAATTATACATCCTGCAAGTAAGAGGACTGGTTACTTATAATAAAGAAAATCTATCAAAGATAAATTTATCAATAAATTTAAAAAAACTAAGAAAAAAAATTAAAAAATTAAATTCTTATCATCCAAACTTGCTTGGAAATAAAACAATATTTAGTGTGATGACCGATTGGAATCCAGCAGAGATAATAGGTTTGAGACCAAAATCACTAGCTCTATCACTATATAAAGAATTAATTACAGACGAAACTTGGGCATACCAAAGAGATAACTATGGATATAGAAATTTAAGATCTCACCCTTTATTAGTTTCATTTTTAGGAGTTCCATACATAGATGTCAGAATTTCTTTTAATTCCTTTATACCCAAAGATTTAGACAATAAAATTGCCAATAAACTAGTCAATTATTATTTAAATAGATTATCAGCAAATATAAACAATCATGATAAAGTAGAATTTAAAATTATATTTTCTTGTTTTTATTTTGGATTAGAAAAAAAACTTTTAAAACTTCTTGATTATGGGTTTAATAAAAATGAATTAAAAACCATCAAAAAGTCATTACTTAACCTCACAAATAATATTATTAACCAGAAAAGTGGCTTATATAAAAAAGATTTGGATAAGGCTAAAATATTAAGCATTAAGTTTGATAATATTGTTAATTCTGATTTGCCTTTAATTGACAAAATATATTGGTTAATAAAAGATGTAAAACGATATGGTACTTTACCATTTGCAGGTGTGGCAAGAGCTGGTTTCATAGCTATTCAAATTCTAAATTCATTTGTAGAGGAAAATATTATTTCTCAAAATCAATATAACAAATATCTAAATACTTTAAATACAGTTTCTAAAAAATTAACAAGAGACAATAGTCTTTTATCAAAGAAAGAATTTTTAAAAATTTATGGTCACTTAAGACCAGGTACCTATGATATATTATCTCCAAGATATGATGAATTTTATGAAATTTATTTTAACAAAAATAAAAAAAAATTTGAAGAAAATTATGACTCATTTACCTTCACAAAAATTCAAAAAAATAAAATTAATAAATTAATAGATAAAAATAATCTCAATACCAATTTTAATGATTTGATAAGATTTTTAAAAGAGGCAATAGAAGGAAGAGAGTACGTAAAATTTTTATTTACTAAACACCTAAGCCAAATACTTAAATATATAGATAATGTTGGAAAAAAAATTAAAATAGATCAAAGTGAATTAGCTTTTTTAGATATTCAAAAAATTTTAAATTTATACTCTTCTTTGGATTTTAGGAATTTAAAAGATATCCTAAGGGATGACATAAAAAAGAATAAAGAACTATACGAACATACTAAAGCTATAAAACTTCCAAATACAATAGTTAATGAATGGGATATTTATAGTTTTTTCCTAGGAGAAGCTGAGCCAAATTTTATTACACTAAACAAAATAAAGTCGGAAGTGATTACTGAACAAAATCTATTTAAACAAGATATAAAAGGGAAAATTGTTTGTATTAAATCTGCAGATCCAGGATATGACTATTTATTTTCTAAAAAAATTGGGGGACTAATAACATGTTACGGTGGTGCTAATTCTCACATGGCTATCAGATGTTCAGAACTTGGTATACCCGCAATAATCGGCTGTGGTGAGAATTTTTTTTCAAAATATTGTTCTGCCAATAACCTGGAAATTGATGCGGCAAATAAAAGTGTTATAATTTTAAAATGAAAAAAATAGCTATAACGCAAAGATTAATAAAAAATCAAAGTTATTTTGAAATACGAGAAGGTCTAGACATAAAATGGGGTAAATTATTAAAAAAATCAAAATTTATGCCTATTATTTTACCAATTGAATTTAGTTTTAAGAAATATTTTGATGTTGTTAAAATTGATGGGATTATATTAACTGGGGGTAATGACATAAATAGGATAAACAAAAATAATCTATCTTTAAAGAGAGATATTTTTGAAAAAAAATTAATTAAATACGCTATCAAAAATCATATACCAATCTTAGGATCATGCCGAGGAATGCAAATAATTGCCGAATACTTTGGTGCAAGTTTTAAAAAAGTTAAAGGTCAAATTTCAATTAGACATAGATTAAAAATAAATAAAAAATCTAAATACTTTAATGAATTAAAAAAAATTTCTTCGGTTAATTCGTTTCATAACTATGCAATTGATATTTTGCCAAAAAATTTAATAGTTTCTGCAACAAATCCTGATGGTATGATAAAATCAATAGAACATAAAAAATATAAAATATTTGGTCAAATGTGGCACACAGAAAGAGAAAATTATTTTAAAGACAGTCAAATAAATTTAATTAAAAAGATTTTTAAATAACTTGTCCAAAGTTACCAAGTTATATGTTTAAAAAAAATAATAATTAAAATTAAAAATATGAAAATGATTATCGTAGCTGCTGGTCAAGGAACTCGCCTTAAACCTTTAACAAACCAAATACCGAAATGTATGGTAAAGTATAAACAAAAACCCATCATAGATTATATACTTGAAGCAACACAAGACTGTGGAATAAACAAAATTGCTATTGTAAGTGGCTATAAGAATGAAATTTTAGAAAACTATTTAAAAGGTAAAAAAATTAACTTTTTTAAAAACAATAACTTTGAAAAAACTAATATGGTCTACTCATTATTTTGTGCAAAAGACTTTATGGATGATGATTTAATAATATCATACTCTGATATCATATATAAAAGAAAAATTTTACA
>Ga0255773_10005404_pt1 | contig 10490 bp, 8 predicted proteins | sample 011ome_17_FD_179971 | JGI IMG/M metagenome (GOLD analysis project Ga0255773, IMG submission 179971) | Coastal salt marsh microbial communities from the Groves Creek Marsh, Skidaway Island, Georgia - 011502XT metaG (version 2) | ecosystem: Environmental > Aquatic > Marine > Intertidal zone > Salt...
CATTCAAAACAAATTAAAAACATTTGAAAATGAAATTTATTTTTGAAAATGAAATTTATTTTTGAAAATGAAATTTGAAAATCTTTTTATAAAATTCCCCTTTTATACTTTTTTTTATATTTTTTTTATACTTTTGAAAATGGCAATTATTGATAAAAATAGACCATAACAATCTTGTAAATGTTTAAATAAGCATAAAAAACATTAAGCAAAATCCTGAATTTTCTTAGCAAAATCCTGAATTTTTTTAACAAAATCCTGAATTTGATTTAAAGAAATCGAAATATAAACCATTTATGATAATGATTTTTTGTAAATTTTGTAATTATTCTACAGAAAACAAATATAACTATAATAAACATTTGAAAACAAAAAAACACATCACGAATGTTGAAAATAAATGTATTCGTCAAGAATTGGAAACACAACTATATATTTGTGAGAAATGCAAAAAAACATTGTGTTCAAAACAAAGATTATCAAACCATATTAAATGCTGTAGAGGAGTTTCGTCGATTTTAGAATGTTCTAAATGTAATAGACTATTTAATACTGAAAGTGCAAGATATAAACATGAAAAAAAATGCGAACCAAGTCCTTTGGTTTTATATGATAATAACAATAAACCTGTTCCAATAAATTCTATAGGAAATAACAATACTATCAACAATACGATCAATAAAACTATAAATATAGTTGTAAACAACTTTGGTAGTGAAAAATTCGATTATTTCATAGAACATCCTGACTTTATACAATTTATGAATAAATGCATTGAAGATAAAGCAGATGGTATATGTAATTTAATAGCAAAGAAGCATTTTGATCCAGAGCATCCTGAAAATCATAATATTAGGAAATTGAATAAAAAGGACAACTTCTTAGAAATTTTCAATAACAACAAATGGAATACAAGAGATTATAAATCCGGACTAGATCATATAACAATACCACTAGAAACAACCTTCAGTGTTTTTATGGAGAAAATGGTAGAACAAAATTGCGAAATCCATAAAAATATTTTTCAACATTTTATGAAAGAAGTTGGAAGCATACTTGAATGGGATTTATCAACAGATAATTATGATTTTAGTTTCAATAATAAAGATATGCAGAACGATTTGAATGACAAGTCAAAAAAAATGTTGAAAACAAAAATATACAAGTTGTTTTGTGAATCTATATATAATTATACAAAGATGATTCACTAAAAATGATACGATTTGTAATATAAAGAAGGAAAAAATGAAAACGGCGATAAATATATTGTGAACAAAATGACACTTAAGAGTATGAATCAGAAAACAAAGACAGTAACGAAGACCAAGATTACATCGAATAAAACCAATAACAAACCAAAAATTAAGATTTCGAAACAAAATAAGACTGTTTCTTCAAAAAAGATAACCATAAATACTGTCTCAAGTTTGACAACTAATCCACAGAATACTCCACAAAATAATCATCAAAATACTTCACAAAATACTCCACAAAATAATCATCAAAATACTCCACAAAATACTCCAATCAATAATCAAGAAAACATTATAGACGACTTTGTGAGGAAATTTTCAGAATTTCAAGTTTCGAATAACATAGGAATCGTAAGCGAATATATGGATCCTAAAAAATGGTTAGAGGTAGATACCTTCTTATATATGTATTTGCTTCAAATCTCAACACAAGGCAAAATCAAAGACGTTATTTATGAGTATGGTATATCTAATAGTTTTCAAACATTATTTAAGTTCTATAAAACCGATCTTGGAATAGATTTTCTTCAGAGTGACTCTGAAATTCTTCATTATATTTCGCAACAACCCGAGTCTTCAATAAATACAGATATTGTTCTTGCAATTATGAGAGAATCTATTGGATTTGTACCAATAAAAAATAATTAAAATATAATAGATATGCCACAAACTTTGCAAAAAAAGAATAAAGAAAAACACTCAAAAATAACCATTGTAAATACGTTTTTTGAGTTTTTGTTAAATATAAAATTTGCCCATTTAACAACATTATCGTTTTCTAAACATCATGCAACTGACAAACTTTATGACGAATTCAATAATTTGTATGACAAGTTTCTAGAAGTGTATATTGCAAAATATGGTCGTTTTGAACCAAAACAGATGCAAGAAATCAGGTACAAATCTATGACAGATAATGAATTCAAAAAGTATTTGAACGATTTTAACAATTTTTTGTCAACAGAGATTTTTCATTTTATAAATAAGGAAGAAGATACTGATATAATAAGTATTATTGATGATATTAAGGTTTCAGTTGTAAAGACATTGTACCAACTGGATTTACAATAACTCTTAAAAATAGTACATTTCTTTATTATTTTGAATACTTTTCAATATTTTCAAAAAAATTATAAAAATAACAAGAAATGTACTATTTTTTTATCAATACCTTTTTTCTATACATTTACAAAAGGTATGGTATTTTACATAATGATTTTCGCATAAATCAGAATAAGAAGTTTTGAAACGGATACAAATATTATACATTTTTATAGTTAACTATTGTGTTATTCTTAAATATCATTCTGATAACAATTTGATGGTATCGTCATGACCACCTATTAATTTACCATTTATAACAACTCTAGGAAATGTTGCATTTTTCCCAAACATTTTCTGAAATTTCTGTCTTGTAAAATCTTTGTCCAAGCTATAGTTTATATATTTTACACTATTTTTGTCGAATAAATCAATAATATTTGAACAAAACATACATCCAGATCGTGTAAAAATTACAATCTCAACCTTTTTATCTTTTAATTTTTGTATATTTTTCATATTTTATCTATAACAAAGAAAATACTATTTTTAAGTAAACAATATTTTGAAAAAAATGACATATTATAGAAACAAAGACGTATAAGGATTTGGTGTGTAATTATTATAATAAACCATGAAGATTTACACCAAAGTCGGAGACAAAGGAAATACATCTCTTTATGATGGTTCAAAAGTAAGCAAGGACGATATTATTATCGATTGCATTGGAAATATTGACGAACTTAATTCTGATATTGGTGCTATTATTTCTCATGTAAGTGTACTCAGTAGCGAAAAACTAGCAGAGTATATTAAAATCTTGACTGATATTCAGTCGCAATTGTTTGATATGGGGGCACTTATTGCATACCCCAAAAATCCAGGGAAAAAAGATCTTGAATTCGACAATGACAAGGTATTTACAAAAACCCTAGAAGAAGCTATTGACAAAATGACTACAGAACTACCAAGGTTGGTAAATTTCATTCTTCCAGGAGGAAGTATTCAAATGTCTGCTGTTCATAGAGGCAGAACAATTTGCAGAAGAGCAGAAAGATCACTTGTAAGATTGAAGACAAACAATATTGAAGTTCATGACACGTGTCTTGGATTTATGAACAGACTTTCAGATTTCTTATTCACATTTGCAAGATATGTTGGGCATGTTCAAGAAATCGACGAGGTTATTTATAAAAAACAAAGATAAAGGGTTATATTTTTGTGTCATGTAAGAGTTTTGCTTCTAAAAACCCTTGTTGTAATTCGTTCATCTTCAGATGATATGTTGGTGGTCCTCCAGATAATAAATCATTGATAGTAAAAATAGTACTATAATACGACAGAATAATATTATTGATAATTATTATAATTGGAGTCCAAAACATATTTAAAATTAAGTATATTAAATATATTCCAAGGATAATAAATATCATCAAGAAAAAACCTGATATATATGTCATCGGGTCATAAAACCATGATTTTTTCACTGAAACAGATTGAAGCACTTCATCGCTTTTTTCATCATATTCATTGGAAACAAATTCAAAACTTTGTTTGATATCTTCTTTTGTAAAATCGATCTTATCTTTGATAATTTGTTTTTTTTTTCTAATATCAGATTGTAATGAAACTATTTCGTCTCTTGTTGTTCTTTCTGCAGAGTTCTCAGATAAAGAAAGAACGATGTCATCATCTGTTATTTCAAATGAAATAGGTTGTTTTGTTTCATTTTCATTCTTGTTTTTATTTAATGTATACAATATGATATCACTACTATACGAAGTTTTATTATCAAATGCGACATTACATGCTTTCTTCAAAATAAGAAGTTGTTTAAATAATTTATTATCAGATACTTGTAATCCGTTGATTGAACATAATTTTTTTTTGAAATTTTGAAAGATTTCAGGGTTTTCGTCTTTTAATACATTATGAAATTTTTTGGCAATGTTATATGCAATTTCTATCTTTTCTATATCAAACAATAATTCGTGTTTTTTATCAGTGGGTGGTATTATATTTGTTTCATCAAAAGGTAATGCCAGTAATTGGTTTATATGATAATTCAAATCTTTTCTTACGTCTTCAAAAATTTTATTCTGAGATTTTTCGTTATTTAACAAGTCTCCCAAGATGTCTATGTCTAAAGATATGTCGTTTGAATTATTTCGTGTCTTTAAAACATTTTGTTTGTAATTAGATAATATATCATCTTTTGTGCTTCCAAGCAAAATTATTAAAGGAATAGGTAGATAATGAAATGAATTTGCATGTTTTCCATATTCTAAATCTTGTTTTCTCATACAATTGTTTTTATTGGTTCGATGTGGAACATAACCAATATTACATGGGGCATAACACTTTGAATCATTAGATTCATTTGTTTCTACAGTATACATATTGTCATGATGATAATCTGGGATTGAAAACCAATCATACCATTTTTCCTGACAAAAAGATTTTTTTGGTTGTATAACCGGAACTTCAGCGGGTTTTTGAATTGTTTTTGTACCTTCTATTATACGAAGTCCTTTTGGTACTAGCGAATCATCTAAAATATCCAAAGAAAGCATACAATATTGTTTAGTACTATCAATTGTTTTCCATGGATTTCTAGTGCTTATTGAACAATTCTGGTATATATTGTTGTCGTCTGTGATTTCGCAAAGAGAATACTTGTGTGAATTATCATCTTTATCTTTTAAAAAAATATCGGTTTCCCTCACCTCTTCAGATGGTAATACATCGCTAAAATATTTATCTTTTCCAAATACGCCATATGTTTTTGCAGCATCAATTGTGCAAATTTCACCGGGTTGTACTTTTACTACACTTTCATCATTCTCGCTCTCAAAAACGCATTTTTGCGGAGTTTCTTTGATATCAACTGGAGTTTTAGGAGGTTTTGATGGTTTTGAATTATATTCTTCTACCTGGTCATAAAGTATTTTATCCACTTGGTTCATTACTATATACGAATAAAAGAATATCTCTTCTATAAAAACCTACCAAGGTCATTTGATTTAACATATCTTTTTTTGGTTCCTGAAAATGATTTAGATGCTGATCCAATATTTACTGAACATGTTTTACCATCGTCACTATCTATAAAAATATCTGCCTTTTCAGATGGATTATTTTTGAAATATGCATCTTCACAAGATAATACGTATGTATTGTTTTCATTTCGCCAAGGGATTACAATTTCTTTCTTTTCTTCCAAAGAGATACCATTTTTTTGACGCATTTTTAATAAAGATGGTGGTAATTTACTCACGTCTTTATCTGTGTAAATTTCGTCAGGAAGAGACCAAGTAATGTCAGACGGTCGAGCAATATTTATCACAGAGTTATTGCCACCAAATACAATTTTTTTGTTATGTAACATTTTTTTGTTGTCTATCAAACCTGCATCAATAGAAACAATATTATCACATCGCCCTGTCTTTAATTCTTTACGTTCTTCTTGATATATATTCAATTGTTTACTATCTGTTACTTTTTTAAATTGTGACTGTATGGGTGAAGAATAAAAAGAAACCCAATAAAACATGTACGAAACAATTTCATTAAATGTTTTTGACATGTTATATATGTCAAAAGAAACTTTTGGAATTTTGTTATAATATGGTCTGATATCACCTGATATATCCATTTTCGATGTAGATAATGAATCGCCAACCATATTTGTAGAAAACATACTTCCAAAATTTGCAATATCTATTTCAGTTGCCTTTTTACATTTTTTACTAGAACTTGATTGAGAATTAGACGGCAAAGCTCCAGATATTAGATACCATATAATATAAATAACTAAAAGAACAAATAATATAGCAAAAATGAACCAACATAGTGCTAATAAAACTACAGATATCCACATTGCAACAGTAATCATTACTTTTGAAGCACCAGAACCTACTGAATTTGCAGTATTACCGGTTCCTTGAGCAATAGCATGAAAACTATTCATTGCTCCATTTGATAAATCTGTTACTTTGTCCCATGTAGAATTAATTACAGAAGCAGTGCCTGATGTAAGATAAGCGGTTGTGCCCATTAATGCTTGGGTAGCTGCAATATTTGCTTCATTGTTTGCTCTGTCAGATTGTAATCTACGTTCATGATTTCTATCACTTATTCTTATTGCATTTGCTTCGTTTTTTTCTTTTTCTTTCTCCATTCGAATTTTGTCTTCTTCGTATTTTTTCAATAATTCTTGTCTTTCTGCTTGAAACTTTTCTTTTTCATTTTGCATATTTTTAATATGACTACGAATTGTTGCGTGGTCAGAAAAATCATGATTCAAACTATCAATAGGTCCAGTAAGTTTAGGTTTAGCAGAACCAATTAGTTTTTTTGACCTTTTTTTAGGTTTAATCATCTCTATTATAAGATTATATGAAATAAATTTGTGTTGTGTTTGTTTGTTAACTTTAATAATATTCTATTCTATTAATGAAAATATTCATATTTATTCTGCTATTTGTGATACTATATGCATATTGTTATTTTGTATATCCTCGTCATATTTCAATAATACAGGCATCTTTGTCTGAATTTAATTTCAATATGTTGTTAGAAAGACAACCTCTTGTTATTCAAGATAGTATTAAAGATATTTTTACAGTTTTGAACTCATGGTTTTCAATCAATATCATCGAAGATTTAGAATTTGATCAAAATAGACTATGGAATATTAACTTTCACAAATATCTATACTGTTATTCTACAGAAGATACTGAAATTTTGTTGTATAAGGCAGGAAATACAGTTTCAGGAGATACTCCAGATAACACAGAACCTGTTATTGCTATAAAACTGAAAAAAAATCAAAGTTTGATAATACCATATCGTTGGTATTACAATATAAAAAATATAAATAGTACTAAATTATATGGTATTCATGATTATGTGACATATATTCTTGATATCATTATTTAGTTTTTTTAGTTTTTTTGTTTACAACAACCCCGTTCATATCATTTAGATAATCTTCGTTAACAGAATCCCTGTGTGCATTCCATACTGTTTGTAGTTCCAATAGTTCAGATTTCCAGATATCTTCGATTGATGTGTTTTTCAAAGTATTCAATTTATTTGAAAGATCATCAACCTCTTTTTCCAGTATTATTTTTCTTTCATATGTCAATTGAGAAATTGGCATTTTCAATAGGTAATTGAAACCATTGTTATCAGAATCTTCTTCTGTGTCGTCCGAATTTTTGTTGATTGGTTTGTATTTCAATTCAACTAGTCTTGCTGAAATATCTGACATCTTTTTGTTCATGATTACAATACGTCCTTCGATCACATCAATTATGAATTTAATCTTTGAAGACAGTATATTGAAGTCCTTCTCTAGAACCTTGATTTGATATTTCTTTCTTTCGTCATATTTTACGATACGCATGCGTGCCCATTCTTTGAGAATATGCGAAGTAGAATTGTATTTTTTAATAGCACCTGCGTCACTGTAAAGATGCATATTGTTGATACCCATATTCTTTGCAGAAACCAATTTAAATTCTGTTTCAAATTTCGAACCAATTGTTGTTTTTGATCCTGGATTGAATTTTAGAATAAACTTCACAGTCTTTGATGTATAGTGACTCTCGAATGATTTCAAATTATTAGAATTAGATGTGATAAGACTTTCAAGGAATTCTTTATAATCTTCAGTCCATGTACCTACTGGGAGTTCTGTGATTTCTACAGTAGAATCATCTATCCATTTATATACACCCTTGCTGACATATGTTCCTTTATCTGATTTTTCAATACTTCCTTTAAATCCTAGATACCAAGGTGTGAATTCATCTACTTTTGTTTTCTCTATTTGCTCCAACATCGAATCAATATCACCACTATGTCGAGACATGTTATTACAAATCTTGATACAAGTATTAATAATGTCTGACGGATTGAATTGTGGAATATTTGTAGAGAATCCTGTTCCAATACCAACACCACCATTTACCAATATCATAGGAATAATAGGGGTATAATATTCTGGTTCTATTTTTTGTCCATCTTCTTCCAAATAATTTAGAATATTGTTGTCCTCTTCCCTGAATATCATTTTTGTGAGTTCAGACAACAATGTAAAGATGTATCTCGGGGATGATGCATCATTTCCTCCAGCAAGACGACTGCCAAACTGACCATTTGGACGAAGAATGTTAATATTATTAGTCCCTGTATAAATTTGCGCCATTCCTACAATTGCCTGTTGAAGAGATTGTTCACCGTGATGATAAGCAGTAACCTCACTAACATTTCCAGCAAGTTGCGCAACCTTTATCTCATTAGTAAACAATTTTCTTTTCAAACAAGCAAACAAGATTTTTCGTGTACTTTCTTTCAACCCATCACAGATATGGTTAATTGATCTTTCCAAATCTCTATTGCTAAAATGAATCAAATCTCTGTTCACAAATTCTTCATATTTGACATCTGTAATCGAGTAATCAAGAACGTTTTCTTTCTTATATTCCATCAACCATTTCTTTCTATCATCTGCTCGCTTCTTGTTAAAAGCAAGGTCAATGAACTCGTCTGATTGTTTTGTGTAAATGTAATTTACTTTTTTCATATTTTTAAAGTATGCTTTTGCTTCATCGTCTTTCGATGTACCCAACCCCTTGTAATATTTAACTTTCCATGATCCTTGTCTTCCATCTGTCGCAGACCATTGTTCATAATCTGTCATATTGTAGAATGAAATAACATCTCCTTTGTTATTTGATACTTTGATAATTGGGGTCAACATTGAAGTTAGAAAACCATCTATCATATATAGAGAAGGCCACAATGACTGAAATACATTGAACAACAACCCTTTGATATGACTTCCATCATGATCTTGATCTGTAAGAATCATAATTTTTCCATATCGAAGACTGTTTACATCAGTATATTTTTTATTTTGTTCAAGTCCCATAATTTTTTTGATAGCAGTGATCTCTGCGTTGTCAGAAATTTTTTGCAACGCTGCGTCTTTTACATTCATTACTTTACCACGCAGAGGGAATACACCATATCTATCTCTTCCTATGACACTTAGACCAGCAATTGCCATCGTTTTAGCAGAATCTCCTTCTGTAAGAATAAGAGTGCAACTCTCGCTGTGTTTGGTGCCAGCAAGATTAGCATCATCCAATTTAGGAATTATGAGTCTTGAAGTCTTTTTCCCATCTGTTTTTGTGAGTTTTTTTTGATTTTGAAAATCAGTCAATGAAAGCGCTTTTTCTACGATATTTGTTTTATAAAGTTTTTCAATGAACTTATCAGATATGTCACATTTAGAACCAAATTTTGTATGAGGTGTCGTAAGGGTTTCTTTTGATTGACTATCGAAAGCAGGGTTAACAATAGTACTCTTGATGAATACAAACAGATTATCCCTCAAAATCTGTGGTTTGATTGTCTTTTTCTTCTTGCTTTCGATAACATCTGACAGTTTCTTTACAATTGCATTCGTTAGAAAATTAACATGTGTTCCGCCACGAAGAGTATTAATACCATTGACAAAGGAAATCTGTTCATATGAACCTGATTTTGAAAGACTAACCGCGACCTCCCATCTTTCATTACATATTTCGTAAATAAGAGGATCTTCAGATTTATCTATGAAAAGTTCAGCATATTTTTCAAAATCTTTGATAGGAAGTTTCTCATTGTTGAAATAAATTGCAACGTTTTTATTTGTACATGCTGCTGCATCAATTGTTCTGCGCTTGAGAAGTTCAAACACATCATCAGTCATACCTTTCATTCCAAATCTTTCATAATCGGGAAGAAATGTGATTTTTGTATATGGAAATTTTGACGTAGAACGAATACTTGGTTTATCCTTCTCTAGCATGTTGTTTTTGTAATTTTGAACAAAACTTCTTTGACGTTGATGATCAACTGTTTCGACTGTAAATTTTTTAGAAAAGATATTTGTCAATTTAAGACCATATCCTCCTTTTCCTCCAATAATCTTTTCCTCGTTTTGATCATAGTTAGTACTTGTCAAGAGTGTTCCGGTAACCAATTCAGGAACATAAATTTGAAGAGATTCGTGAATAACAACATCAATTCCATTGCCATCATTATAAACAGAAATCATACCTGATTGTTTATCAACTTCAACTTTGATATTTTTAAGATGTTTGATATCTTTTTTCCCATTTTTTTCATCAATAATCAAAC
>Ga0255773_10005407_pt1 | contig 10487 bp, 10 predicted proteins | sample 011ome_17_FD_179971 | JGI IMG/M metagenome (GOLD analysis project Ga0255773, IMG submission 179971) | Coastal salt marsh microbial communities from the Groves Creek Marsh, Skidaway Island, Georgia - 011502XT metaG (version 2) | ecosystem: Environmental > Aquatic > Marine > Intertidal zone >...
ACACTGATGAAATCGATTTTGAATTATTTAAGGATAAAAAAAATATAGGTATTTCTGCAGGTGCTTCTGCACCAGAAATTCTAATAGACCAAATTATTACAAAAATTTCTAAAACTTATCCAGCTCAAATAAATGAACTCAAAGGCATTCGGGAAAATGTCATTTTTAAACTTCCAGAATTTTGAACGTTAAAAAATACAAAATACCGATTTCAATTCTTGTTGTGATTTTCAATGAAAAAAATGAATGTCTGTTATTAAAAAGAAAAGATAGGGAAAATTTTTGGCAATCTGTCACAGGTAGTATTGAGGAAAATGAATCGCCCTATGAGGCTGCTAAAAGAGAAGTTGAGGAGGAGACAGGCATTAATACAAAAATTTTTCATATACAAGATTGGAAAATGAATAATGAATATGAAATATACAGTCATTGGAGAGATCGCTATGCTCCGGGTATCACGCATAATACTGAACACATCTTTGGACTTGAAGTACCAAGTGATATCAATATAAAATTAGAGCCCAGAGAACATACAGACCATGTTTGGGCTGACGCAATCAAAGCAAAAAAAATAGTTTTTTCTTGGACAAATCGTCTTGCAATAGAAAAGTTCTGTATATTTCGAAACATAGGTTGTTAAAATACTTTTATGAATACCGTAGCCATTAAGTTTGATGCTTTTGAAGACCTCAAAAATGAGGAATGCCAAGAACGAATCCTTAGAGCCAAAAAAGCTTTGGGTAATAAAATAATTATCTTAGGTCATCATTATCAAAATGAAACAGTCTATCGGCATGCAGATCTCACCGGGGACTCCCTAAAATTAGCTAAATACGTTGATCAGCTCGAAGCTAAATACATCGTTTTTCTTGGGGTCCATTTTATGGCCGAAGTGGCTAATATCTTATCGCGCCCAGACCAAATTACGGTTTTACCAGATTTATCGGCTGGATGCTCTATGGCAGATATGGCTAGTTTAGCTAAAGTTGAAAGAACCTATCGCGAATTATCTAAAGTTCTTGATTTCGATCAAACTATTACACCCATTACCTATATTAATTCGGCAGCTGATCTAAAAGCGTTTTGTGGTGAACATGGAGGTATCGTCTGCACATCAACCAATGCCCCTAAAATATTAGATTGGGCCCTTCAGCAAAAAGAAAAGGTTCTTTTTTTTCCCGATCAACATTTAGGTCGATGGACAGGTTATCAGTCAGGTATCTCTCTTGATGAAATGCCTATTTGGGACCCAGATTTACCCTTAGGTGGTCTTGATGAAAAAACGATTAGCAAAGCCAAAGTTCTTCTTTGGAAGGGCCACTGTGCAGTCCATCAAATGTTTAGGCCCGAACATATTAAAATTTTTAGAGAAAAATACCCCGATGGTAAGGTTATTTCTCATCCTGAATCGCCCTTTGAGGTATGTGAAAACTCAGATTTTGTAGGATCAACTGAATATATCTTAAACACTATAAAGGAAGCTAAACCTAATACACAATGGTTAGTTGGTACAGAGCTTAATCTCGTGAATCGACTAGCTGATGAAATGAAAGCTGAGGGTAAATTAGTTAAATTTATGTCTCACATTGTTTGTGAATGTTCAACCATGGCTAGAATTGATCCGCAGCACCTTGCCTGGACGCTTGAAAATATCCTTAACGATAAACCCGTTAATATTATTGAAGTTCCCAAAAAAGAGGCTGATCTAGCTCGACTTGCACTGGATCGAATGCTACAAGTTAATTAGCCTTGGCCAATTGCCCCTTATGTAAAAAAATAAATTACCCCATTATTTGGGAAAATAATTTATTTAGGCTGGTACTGATTAATGATCAAAAATTTCCAGGTTATTGTCGGCTTGAAACCATTGACCATATCAAAGAGCTCTCAGACTTGGAAGATCGCATTCAAGTCGAGTTAATAAAAAAAATTGTTCAGACTGAAAAGGTACTTAGAGATCTATTAAATCCAGATAAAATAAATATTGCCTCTCTTGGTAACATGACCCCACATCTTCATTGGCATATTATCCCAAGATATAGGAACGACAGTCATTTTCCAAATTCAATTTGGGGTGAAGCATTAAGAGCACCTTTAAAAGAATTTAATAGTAATGAAGAAGAAAGCTTCATAAGTAAATGTAAATCATACCTAGACTAAAAGTCTCTCGACAGGTTTGCCTTCGAGAATATGGCTTTCGATAATTTCATCAATATCTTTTTCATCAATGAATCGATACCAAATTCCTTGAGGATAAATAACTAATAGTGGGCCCTCGCTACAACGATCAAAGCAGCCGCCTCGATTAACCCTAACCATCCCTTTGCCGCGTATATCCAAAGATTTGATTTTATTTTTCATATAATTAAATAATTTTTCAGAGCCCATTTGAGTGCAACATTGCTCTCCATCCTCTCGGATATTTAAACAAAAGAAAATATGATGTTCGTAATAATTCATCTAATTCGATAATAATTGATTTGTCTCAGTAAACTTCCAAGTTCGAGTGATATTAAGAATATCAACCTCATTTCGCATTCGATCTGAAAAAGATGCATAGGGCTCACCAAGCTTAACGATTCTGATCGCCGCCTCATCCAAAGCTTTTGAGCCAGAACTTTTTTCAATAACGACATCATCGATACCACCATCTTGATTTACCGAAACAGTCATTCTTAGTGATCCAAAATTACCTAACCTTGCCTCTTTAGGATAATTCAGCGCTCCAATACGCTCAACCTTTTGTCGCCATGCCTCAAAATAAGATCGGTATTCATAATCTTTTGTTCTAGATGAAATCTGTCTGACTCTAATGCTGCTTGGATTATCTTTTTTAGAACTTAAATCAAGTGAACTTATTTGTGAGAGAAGTTGACTTGTATCAAGGTTAATTTTTTTTGGTTCATCTTTAATTATTTTTTCTGCAATATTGGTTTCAGTCGTTGCTTCTTTATCATTATTGGATTGAGAAACATTTTCTTCTTGAATTTTAAAATCTTCCTCTATTTTTTTTTCATCAACCTTCGGTATCAATTTAGGTTCAATAACTTTTTCAACTTTTTTGCTAATAAGTTCTTTTATAGGAACAGGCTCGGGGATAAGTTCCTCTTTTTTAATATCCTCAACAATATCTTTGCTCTTATTGTCAGATAAAATATTCATAATAGTCATCTGAATATCAGATTTTTGCTCAAAGAGATCGTCTGATAGTAAATTAAACTTTATAGTCATCTGAATATCAGATTTTTGCTCAAAGAGATCGTCTGATAGTAAATTAAACTTTAAATTATTTAAAAAAAATAAATGGAGAAGGATTGAGAGCGCAAGTGCAATCAAAAAGAATTTTTGATTGGATGAATGTTTCATGTATATGTTATGACTGTAGAGAATCAATTAATTTTTTTTGTGCTCCTAAAAAGCCACCATTACTCATAAAGATTAAATAATCATCCTTTCTTAATGATTGTTTTAATTCAATCAGCATAGTGTCAATATCATTGTATACAGATGTTGTGGAACTATGTTCAAAAACTTTTTTTGCATCCCAATTTAATTCCTTGCTGGCATAACAAAAAACAAGGTCCGCATTTTTAAAAGAATCATATAGTTGATCTTTCATGGATCCTAACTTCATCGTATTCGATCTTGGCTCAAAGGCAATAATTACCCTGCCTTTTGAGATAGTGTCTTTGACTGCATTAATGGTGGCCTCAATAGCTGTGGGATGATGTGCAAAATCATCAAAAATTTTAACCCCATTAATTTCAATTAATTTTTCCATCCTTCTTTTAACGCCTTTGAATGCTGAAAGTGCCTTTATCGCATCTTCTGGTTTTATACCTACGTGTTCAGCTGCGGCTATGGCGGCTAGGGCATTCATAAAATTATGATGGCCAAAAAATTCTACTTTAAGATTCCCCAAAACCTTCTTATTCTTAAAAACCGAAATCTCATTTGATTTTTTTTCATAAAACCATCCATCCTGATCACCAAAAAATTCTTGCTCTGACCATATGCCTTTAGATATTACGTTAGACAAATGATTGCTTTCCTTATTAATCAAAATTTTTCCCATCGATGGAACTGTTCTTACTAAATGATGAAATTGATTTTCAATCTCCTGTATGGATGAAAAAATATCTGCATGATCAAACTCTAAGTTATTTAAAATTAATGTTCTTGGGTGATAATGAATAAATTTTGACCGCTTATCAAAAAAAGCTGTGTCATATTCATCTGCCTCAATAACGAAAAAATCTGAACTGCTAGATCTTGCTGAGAGATTAAAATTATTAGCTACGCCTCCAATCAAAAATCCAGGGTCATAGTTACAGTAATCTAAAATCCAAGACAGCATCGATGTGGTGGTTGTCTTACCATGGGTACCTGCGACAGCCACAACCCATTTATCTTTTAATATATTCTCATAAAGCCATTGAGGCCCAGATTGGTAAGGTAAATTTTTATCAAGTATCAATTCCATTAACGGGTTACCGCGAGAGACAACATTACCTACAATGAAAATATCAGGATTCAAATTAATCTGATCAGGATCAAAACCCTCGATAATTTCGATGCCTTGATTTTCTAGCTGAGTTGACATCGGTGGATAAACATTATGATCGCACCCTGTGACACGATGGCCGTTTGATTTTGCAATAGCAGCAATGCCACCCATAAACGTCCCACAAATACCTAAAATATGAATATGCATAATTATTTTATATTAGGTGCAAGCTGCGCTCTTAATAATTCAATAGATTCCGAACTTCTAATGGCAAGGTCTTTTAACTGATCATCATCAATTTTATCGACACTAAAATATTTTGCTTTTGGATGAGCAAAATAAAAACCGCTCACTGAGGATGCAGGTTTCATCGCAAAATTATCTGTTAAAGACATACCAATTTCATGAGTATTTAAAGCCTTAAAAATTTCCTTCTTAATGCTATGGCCAGGGCAAGCCGGATAACCAGGGGCGGGCCTAATTCCTTCATAGACTTCTTTAATTAATTCGTCTTTATCTAGTTTTTCATTGGATGCATAACCCCATAAATCTGTCCTCACACGTTCATGCATATACTCTGCAAAAGCTTCGGCGAGTCTATCAGTCAGGGCCTTAAACATGATTGATCCATAATCATCATGATTCTTTTCAAACAATGACTCATAGTGCTCACCACCCTCACCTGCAGTCACAGCGAACATGCCGATGTAATCATTAGCATCACTCTCCTTAGGCGCAATATAATCGGCAAGGCATAAATTTGGCTTTTGCTCGCCATTGATGGTTGGCTTTAGGGTCTGTTGCCTTAAACCATAATAGGTAAATAATGTTTTCGATCTTGTGTCATCTTCGTAAACCTCTATATCATCATCATTGGTTGAATTGGCAGGAAAAAAACCAACAACGCCATTGGCTCTGATTTTCTTCTCTTTAACTAATTTATCTAGCATTTTTTGTGCCTCGCCAAATACCTGTTTAGCACTTTTTCCAACAACCTGATCCTCTAAAATTTTAGGGTAGCTTCCTGCAAGATCCCATGTTTGAAAAAAGGGAGTCCAATCTATGTAAGGCACTAAAATAGCAAGATCTATATTTTTAAAAACCCTACGACCAATGAACTTAGGCCTAACAGGATTAAAATCCAAATGAAGTTTATTGTTCCTTGCCTGAGCTAAGGTTAAATATGATGCACCTTTTTTCTTACCGTGCTGAAGACGAATTTTTTCATAATCTTGATCAAGATCGGCAATGTATTTTTTTCGTTGCTCGGGTGTCATAAGCGATTGCATAACAGATACCGAACGAGACGCATCGGGCACATAAACGACTGGTCCGTCATATTTTGGAGCAATCTTGACCGCGGTATGGGCTCTTGAAGTTGTCGCTCCGCCAATTAAGAGAGGCATTTTCACTGCACTAAAAAAAGGGTCCCTTTGCATCTCAGATGCCACATAAGCCATCTCTTCGAGTGAAGGCGTAATTAGGCCAGAAAGACCGATAATATCAACGTTTTCCTCCTTCGCTTTGGCAAGAATCTCGGCACAGGGTACCATAACCCCCATATTAACCACTTCAAAGTTATTACATTGCAGTACCACTGAAACAATATTTTTTCCAATATCATGCACATCACCCTTTACGGTCGCAATCAGCATTTTGCCTTTGGGCTTGGCTTTGATCCCTGTTCGTTTTTCTTCGACCTCTTTTTCTTTTTCAATAAAGGGGACTAAGTGAGCTACAGCTTGTTTCATAACCCTGGCGGATTTCACCACTTGGGGTAAAAACATTTTACCCTGGGCAAATAGATCGCCTACGACATTCATACCATCCATTAAGGGTCCCTCGATCACTTGGATAGGCCGTCCATCTTCATTTGTCATAATGGCCTGTCGAGCCTCTTCGGTATCCTCTACGATGTAATCTGTAATGCCATGAATCAAGGAGTATTCAATTCTTTTTTCAACACTAACTTTATTTTTTTCATCGCCCCGCCAATTATTTTTCTCTCCCTCTTTTTTCTCACCCTTCAGGCTTCCTGCAATCTCGATTAATTTTTCAGTGGCATCAGGTTTTCTATTTAATACAACATCCTCGACAATCTCACGAACCTTGGGATCCAAATCATCATAGACCCCGACCATGCCTGCATTAACAATACCCATCGATAGGCCTGCTCTAATTGCATGGTATAAAAATACGGTATGTATCGCCTCACGCGCTGGCTCATTTCCCCTAAAGCTAAAACTGACATTAGAAACACCCCCTGAGACTTTGGCATAGGGCAGGTTTTCTTTAATCCACCGGGTGGCATTAATAAAATCAACTGCATAATTATTGTGCTCCTCAATACCGGTAGCAATGGCAAAGATATTGGGGTCAAAAATAATATCCTCTGGCGGAAAATCTAAAGTTTTGGTGAGTAAATTATAAGCCCTTTCACAAATTTCAATCTTGCGCTCATAAGTATCTGCCTGTCCTGTCTCATCAAATGCCATCACAATAATGGCTGCGCCATATTGCCTACAAAGTTGGGCTTGATGAAGAAATGCTTTTTCACCTTCTTTTAGCGACACTGAATTTACAATAGCTTTACCTTGGACGCATTTAAGTCCAGCCTCAATCACTGACCACTTTGAGGAGTCCACCATGATTGGAATTCGTGCGATGTCAGGCTCGGACGCAATTAAATTTAAGAAATGAGTCATAGCTTTTTCAGCATCGAGCATACCCTCATCCATATTCACATCAATGATTTCCGCACCATTCTCAACCTGCTGCCTTGCGACAGCTACGGCCTCTTCATATTGTTCATTTAAGATTAATCTTGCAAATGCCTTCGATCCTGTGACATTGGTTCGCTCACCAATATTGACAAATAAACTATTCTCTTTGATGCCTAAGGCCTCGAGCCCTGATAGGCGCATATATCTATCATGTGAAGGAATTTCTCTAGGTTTTATACCTTCAATCTCTTGAGCAATAGCTCGAATATGTTCGGGTGTCGTTCCGCAACAACCACCAGCAATGTTTACAAAACCGCTTTGTGCAAATTCTTTTAAGAGGCTTGATGTGTCATTAGGTTTTTCATCAAACCCGGTCTCCGACATCGGATTAGGAAGACCCGCATTAGGATAAATACATATATGAGTATCGGCTAACTGAGAGAGTTCATCGGCGTAAGGTCTCATGAGAGCAGCACCTAATGCACAATTAAGGCCTACTGTTAATGGTTTGGCATGTCGAATCGAATTCCAAAAAGCTGAAACGGTTTGGCCAGACAAAATTCGACCTGATGCATCGGTGATGGTACCTGAGACCATCAGTGGAATTCTTATGTTTAATTGATTAAAAATATTTTCAATAGCAAAAAGTGCAGCCTTACAATTGAGCGTATCAAAAACCGTCTCAACGAGCAGAAGATCAACACCTGACTCTATAAAAATATTAACTTGCTCAGCATAACTTTTGACCAAATTATCAAAGCTGATATTTCTCGCACCCGGATCATTGACATCAGGAGAGATGGAGGCTGTCTTAGGTGTAGGGCCGATAGCGCCTGCTACAAATCGAGGTTTATCATCCGTGCTGTATTTTTTTGCGGCCTCTTTGGCAAGCCTGACCGCCTCTTGGTTCATGCGGTCCACAAGGTGGGGCATAAAATAATCATCTTGTGCAATGCTATTGGCACCAAAGGTATTAGTTTCAATAATATCCGCACCTGCCTCTAGGTACTGCTCATGAATGGTTTGGATGATTTGTGGTTGCGTTAAGCTTAATAATTCATTATTGCCTTTTAAAAAAAGTTCTCGCTCACCTTCGGGTGCTTGAAATGATTTGAATTCTCCTTGAGCTCCACCTCTATAAGCCTCTTCATCTAACTTATACTGCTGGATCATCGTGCCCATGGCGCCGTCCATCACCATAATTCGCTTAGACAAAATATGGCGGAGTTTTTTTTCAACTTCAAAATAATGGTTTGCATTCATTGATATAGGGATTTTAACGAAAACGGCTTAATAAGTAGAGTTTATTATTTCTTCTTAGTTTCAAGTTGGTCGAGTTTCTTTTCTAACATTTCAAGTTTTAAACGAGTTTTCTTGAGAACTTCAGTTTGAACATCAAATTCCTCACGCGTAATCAGGTCCATTTTGGTGAACATGCTCTTTAATAGTGCATTTATGTTCTCTTCCATGTCCTCAATTGGTGAATTTTTAATTAATTCACGAATTTTGTCAGAAATTTCTTCTAGTCTTTCTTTTTTTATCATAGTATAAGTTTCGTAAAACATTGATTTTAACAGCTTTTTTGATGTTTTATCTGAGCATGCGGAAAAAATAGTTATTCCCCAATAATTTTTTGGCACGCAAATTGCTTGTAATTATTTGTCGTATTTAATTTTTTAGGAAGGAAGTAAAAATGAAAATTAACACTTTAAAAGCCGCAGTGATCGGTGCCTTGATGGTGCCTTTGACGGCGATTCATGCTGAGGAAGCTGCTCCGGCAGAAGACTCGGGTTTAAGTATTAGCGCAAATGTAGGTTTATATACTGATTATATTTGGCGCGGAGCATCTCAAACTCAAAGACAGCCTGCATTGCAAGGTGGCTTTGATGTTGAGCATTCATCAGGTTTCTATGCTGGTGTATGGGCATCTAATGTTGAGTGGACTACAGATAGTGGAGCTATGACAGACAACAGTCTTGAAATTGATGGCTATGCAGGTTATGCATTTGATATTAGCGGCATTGGTCTTGACATAGGTATTCTTCAGTACTGGTATCCAGGCGATGAAACTGCTGGAGCTGCAGCATCTGATGCTACAGAGGTTTATGCCGGGATTGGATATGACTTTGGGATACTAAGCGTTGGTTACACTGCCTATTATCTTATTTCTGATGAAGGATGGAATGTAGGCCCAGATGCTGATGGCACTATGTATCATGATTTTTCTATCGAAGCTCCTATCGCAGACACGCCAGTAACTGTAAGTGCTCACTTTGGAGTCTGGGATGGTGACGGTGCTGCCGCAGAAGCTGCTGAATACGAAGATTGGAAAGTAAATGTTGATTATGCAATCAATGATAACTATTCAGTTGGAGCTTTTTACACCGATACATCTGAAGATGAATGGACTATTGGTAATGAGAAAGCTTATGACGAAACATGGGGAGCTTACTTAAGCGCTTCATTTTAATTAAACAGGGGAATAACTATGAAATTTGTAACTGCAATCATCAAGCCATTTAAGCTTGATGAAGTTCGTGAAGCCCTCTCTGAAGTCGGTGTACAGGGCATAACTGTCACCGAGGTCAAGGGTTTTGGGCGTCAAAAAGGCCACACTGAGCTTTACCGTGGCGCTGAATATGTGATCGACTTTTTACCTAAGGTAAAAATTGAAATCGCATGCTCAGATAAAACATGTAAAAAAGTTGTTGAGGCCATTGAAAAATCAGCCAGTACTGGAAAAATCGGTGATGGCAAAATTTTTGTCATGAGTCTTGATGAAGTTAAACGTATCAGAACCGGGGAAACCGGTGATGATGCTCTTTAAGGAGACAATCATGAAAAAATGGATTTCAAAACTTGGTCTGGTAGGCATGATGAGTCTACTGCTCTTTTCATTCACAGGAATGGCAACAGAAGTTAATACTGCGAATGATGCCTTATGGCAAACAAACATGGTTGCCGAGATGCATGGCGATCATGCTGAGATGCCGGTTGAAGAACCAGCGGCTGCTGAAGAGGCGCCCACTTTATCCGCAGGTGATACTGCCTGGATGATTGTAGCCACCATTTTAGTTTTAGTGATGGCAATTCCTGGGCTGGCTCTTTTCTATGGTGGTCTTGTTAGATCGAAAAACATGCTCTCTGTGTTAATGCAGGTCTTTGTCACCGTCTCACTCATGTCAGTCCTATGGGTGGTTGTCGGTTACAGTTTGGCTTTCTCAGAAGGTAATGCATATGTCGGTGATTTTAGTCTA
>Ga0255773_10005409_pt1 | contig 10485 bp, 10 predicted proteins | sample 011ome_17_FD_179971 | JGI IMG/M metagenome (GOLD analysis project Ga0255773, IMG submission 179971) | Coastal salt marsh microbial communities from the Groves Creek Marsh, Skidaway Island, Georgia - 011502XT metaG (version 2) | ecosystem: Environmental > Aquatic > Marine > Intertidal zone >...
CGACGCTGAGCATAGCAAAAGCGTAACATGGCTGATATGAAATCTCAATCAAACCTTTGCGCATGCCCGGATTGAGGTTTTCTGGCAACAGGCAAGCCGCAGAGCATAGCATCGCTCTGCGCAGGCGGTTGCTGGCTTGGCCGCCTTTGGCGCGCTCTTAAAGGGCGCTTTTTAACGCGGCGCACTGGCGCTGGTTTGGATCTTAGGGCGCTGGTTTTGACATAACGTTTTTGGCGTGCGCAGGTGGCTTGAAGCGCCATAAATTTGGGCGTATGAACGGTTTATGACAATGACTCGTATTTTTGACATGGATGATCGCGCCCGTCTGCCTTGGAGGTTTTTTGGAGCGATGAAATCGGTTCGCGCGCCTTCCTAGGCCCGTCAAAACACGTTCGCCCTATCTTTTCATACCCTACGGGAGAGGATTAAAAATGACCGCCCCGAAAACACTTTACGATAAAATCTGGGATGCGCATGTGGCGCATGAGGCCGAGGATGGCACTTGTTTGTTGTATATTGACCGTCATCTTGTACATGAGGTGACCAGCCCGCAAGCTTTTGAAGGCCTTCGGATGAACGGGCGCAAAGTGCGCGCGCCGGAAAAAACCATTGCCGTGCCGGATCACAATGTGCCCACCACGCTGGATCGTGCCAAAGGAATCGACAATCCCGAAAGCCGCATTCAAGTGGAAGCGCTGGATAAGAACGCGGCTGATTTTGGCATTCACTATTATCCTGTTTCGGATGTCCGCCAGGGTATCGTGCATATTGTTGGCCCCGAGCAAGGTTGGACTTTACCCGGGATGACCGTTGTGTGTGGTGATAGCCATACCGCGACCCATGGCGCTTTTGGTGCCTTGGCGCATGGCATTGGCACCTCTGAGGTTGAGCATGTTCTCGCCACGCAGACGCTCATCCAGAAGAAATCAAAAAATATGAAAGTGGAAATTACTGGGAAATTGCGCCCTGGCGTGACGGCGAAAGACATCACCCTGTCGGTTATCGGCGCAACAGGAACCGCTGGTGGAACAGGGTATGTGATCGAATATTGCGGTGAGGCTATTCGCGATTTGTCGATGGAAGGCCGGATGACCGTCTGCAATATGGCGATTGAAGGTGGTGCCCGCGCTGGTTTGATCGCGCCGGATGAAAAAACTTTTGCGTATTGTCAGGGCCGCCCGCATGCGCCCAAAGGGGCCAGTTGGGAAACTGCGCTGGCCTATTGGAAATCGCTGTTTTCGGATGAGGGCGCGCATTTTGACAAAGTCGTGACGCTGAACGCCGAAGATATCGCCCCGGTGGTTACCTGGGGCACTTCGCCCGAAGATGTTTTGCCGATCACGGCCTCCGTGCCCGCATCGAGTGATTTTGAGGGCGGCAAAGTTGATGCTGCGGCCCGCTCTCTTGATTATATGGGGCTGACGTCAGGCACACCCCTTACCGAGATCGCCATCGACACTGTGTTCATCGGCTCATGCACGAATGGGCGGATTGAAGATTTGCGCGCGGCGGCTGAAATTCTAAAGGGAAAGAAAATCAAAGACGGTATCCGTGCGATGGTGGTTCCCGGCTCAGGTTTGGTGCGCGCGCAGGCCGAAGAAGAAGGTTTGGCTGATATCTTTAAGGAGGCGGGTTTTGAATGGCGGCTGGCCGGATGTTCGATGTGTTTGGCGATGAATCCAGACCAGCTGGCGCCGGGCGAGCGCTGCGCGGCCACGTCAAATCGCAATTTTGAGGGCCGTCAGGGCCGCGGTGGACGCACGCATTTGATGTCTCCGGCGATGGCAGCCGCGGCGGCGATCACGGGTAAGCTGACAGATGTACGGGAGATTATGTAATGGATAAGTTTGAAAAACTCAGTGGTATTGCCGCGCCCATGCCTTTGATCAATATCGATACGGATATGATCATCCCAAAAGTCTTTTTGAAAACCATCAAGCGCTCGGGCTTGGGTGTGAACCTGTTTGACGAAATGCGCTATCTGGATGATGGCAGCGAAAACCCCGATTTTGTGCTGAATAAGCCGCAATATCGTGAAGCTGAGATCTTGGTGGCGGGCGATAATTTTGGCTGCGGCTCGAGCCGCGAACATGCCCCATGGGCGATTAAAGATTTCGGGATCCGCTGCGTGATTTCCACAAGCTATGCCGATATCTTTTTCAACAATTGCTTCAAAAATGGCATTCTGCCGATTGTGCTGCCAAAAGCGCAGGTGGATGTGTTGATGAAAGACGCCGAAAAAGGCTCAAACGCGCGCATCGAGGTTGATCTTGAGGCGCAGACTGTCACAACCTCGGATGGGGAAACCTTTTCTTTCGAGGTGGATGCGTTCAAAAAGCATTGCTTGCTGAACGGTTTGGACGATATCGGCCTGACGATGGAAAAAGCTGAGTTCATCGATGCCTATGAAAGCAAATTGCAAGTAAGCCACCCTTGGGTGTAAGCGGGCGACTTTGATCTCATAAACCAAATGGGCGTGGCAGCTGGGGATGCTCCTCTTTCCGACGCGCCCGTTTTTGCAAAATGACATATTCCGAAGGAATCTTTGAAATGACAAACCCCTCCCTTCTTATTTTGGCCGGCGATGGTATTGGCCCAGAAGTGATGACTGAAGTGCGTAAAGTGATCGATTGGTATGGAGCCAAGCGCGCCCTGCCTTTTGACGTGTTTGAAGATTTGGTGGGCGGCTGCGCATATGATGCGCATGGCACGCCGCTGCATGATGACACGATGGCCAAAGCCCAAGAGGTCGATGCGGTTTTGCTGGGGGCGGTTGGCGGCCCGAAATATGACGATCTGGATTTCAGCGTGAAACCCGAGCGTGGTTTGTTGCGTTTGCGCAAAGAGATGGATCTTTTTGCCAATTTGCGACCCGCGCAATGTTTCGATGCTTTGGCCGATTTTTCATCTTTGAAAAAAGATGTGGTCGCAGGCCTTGATATTATGATCATTCGCGAGCTGACCTCGGGGATTTATTTTGGCGAGCCACGCGGCATTTTTGAAGAAGGCAATGAACGCGTGGGCATCAACACGCAGCGCTATACCGAAAGCGAGATTGACCGGGTGGCGCGCAGTGCGTTTGAATTGGCCCGAAAACGTGGCAATAAAGTCTGTTCGATGGAAAAAGCCAATGTTATGGAATCGGGCGTTTTATGGCGCGAGGTGGTTCAGAAAGTGCATGATGAGGATTATCCGGATGTGGAGCTTAGCCATATGTATGCCGATGCTGGCGCGATGCAGCTGTGCCGCTGGCCCAAACAATTTGACGTGATTGTCACGGATAACTTGTTTGGGGATCTGCTGTCGGATGCCGCGGCGATGCTGACGGGCAGTTTGGGTATGTTGCCCTCGGCCAGCCTTGGCCTGCCGATGGCGAATGGACGTCCGAAGGCGTTATACGAGCCGGTTCATGGCTCAGCGCCGGATATTGCCGGTCAAGGCAAAGCCAATCCGATCGCGTGCATTCTAAGCTTTGCAATGGCGTTGCGCTATAGCTTTGATCAGGGCGCTGAGGCGACGCGGTTGGAACAGGCGATTGAAACCGTTTTGGCGCAAGGCGCGCGCACACCAGACCTGATGGGCCCCGAAGATGGCACGCCGATCACCACCGCAGAAATGGGTGATGCGATTATCGCAGCGTTGGACTCTAGCTTGTAAGGGTAAGGCACGTTGGCAAGGCGGATGCGCCTTGCTTATTTCCTGCATCTGAGATTTTACCCAATCGCCCACCAGAAATGAGAGCGCCATGTCAAAGACATCCGCCAATCGCGCCGGAGCGCTTTTCGCCTTGCTTGGCTTTGCGCTTTTCTCAGCCCATGACGTGATCGTGAAGATGCTGGGTGATACGTATTCGGTGTTCCAGATTATTTTCTTTTCGGTTTTGTTCAGTTTTCCCCTTGTGGTTTTGTTTCATCTGCCCGATCGCAATGAAGATAATCTAATGCCGCATCATCCGATCTGGGTGTTCGTGCGCACCTGTTCAACGGTGATTACAGCGGTGGCGGCGTTTTATGCTTTTTCAGTTTTGCCGCTGGCGCAAGCCTATGCGCTGATGTTCTGTATGCCCTTGCTGATCACCGTTTTGGCGGTTCCGATTTTGGGAGAGCAAGTTGGTGCCCATCGTTGGGCAGCCGTTACCTTGGGGTTTGTTGGGGTGTTGATCGTGTTGCGACCGGCAAGCACCGCGCTGACGATTGGCCATGTTGCAGCTTTAATCGCCGCTTTTTGCGGCGCGCTTTCTTCTTTGATCGTGCGTAAAATCGGCAATGAGGAACGCACAATTGTTTTGATGCTCTATCCGATGTTTGCCAATTTGATTGTTCTGGGTCCATTGGCGGCCTATTCCTATGCGCCAATCGCTTTGGAAGATATTGTCTTGTTGGGCTGTATGGCGGTGCTGGGTTTCTTGGCGATGCTCTGCATCATTAAAGCCTATCGCATTGGAGAGGCCGCGGTGGTGGCCCCGATGCATTATTCGCAAATGCTGTGGGCGGCGCTCTATGGAATTGTTTTGTTTCAAGAATTTCCCGATCGGATGACGATATTGGGTTCAGCCGTGATTGTGCTGAGTGGTCTATATCTTTTGCTGCGCGAGCGGCGCCGAAAAGACAGCTCGCAAAAACCAGTTTTAAGCACGCGCAGTCGGATGGATATTGGTATCACGCCACGGATCAGCCTGTTGCTCAAACGCCGATCTTAACGTCAAACCTGCTTTATTAGGGCTTTAGGATGCAAAACTTGCCGATGTTGGGTAGAAAACCTGTCGCCGCTGTTATAACCCTGTAGCTGTAATGTGACGCGACGAAAGGGCCTAAAGCATGTCAAAAACGCTTTTGGTGATTGATGTCCAGAATGATTTTTGCCCCGGTGGCGCTTTGGCCGTGTCGGAAGGTGATCAGATCATCCCTGCAATCAATCGCTTAATGGTCGGATATGATCAGGTGATTTTGACGCAAGATTGGCACCCAAAGGGGCATTCCAGCTTTGCCAGCAGCCATAATAGTAAGGCGCCTCTGGATATGGTTGAAATGCCATATGGCCCGCAAGTGCTGTGGCCAGATCATTGTATTCAAGGCAGCTTTGGCGCGCAGTTTCACGCGGATATCAATCAGGATGCGGCGGCGCTTATTCTGCGTAAAGGCAGTAATCCTTTGATCGATAGCTATTCAGCCTTTTTTGAAAACGACCATTTAACCGCCACTGGCTTGCATGGTTATTTGCAAAATTGCGGTGTTAGCGCTTTGGACATGGTTGGGCTGGCAACCGATTTTTGTGTGAATTATTCGGCCGTTGATGCTGCAAAATTGGGATATTCCGTGCGGGTCTTATTGGGGGCCTGCCGCGGGATTGATGTAAATGGCTCATTGGCAGCAGCGCAACGCGATATGCGCGATGCCGGCGTGCGATTGGAGGCTGGTTTTGGTTGATATCGCCACCCGCGTTTGGAATCACAAGTGGAAAATCGACCCGATCGTACGCTCATTGATCGATACTGATTTTTATAAACTTCTGATGTGCCAATCCGTGCTGCGCAACAAACCTCAAACCACGGTGGTGTTCAGCTTGATCAACCGTTCATCGCAGGTGCGCCTTGCTGATTTGATCGATGAGGGTGAATTGCGCGAGCAGTTGGACCATATTCGCGGGCTCTGCCTGACGCGAGGTGAAAGCACTTGGCTGCGCGGCAATACGTTTTATGGCAAACGCTATATGTTTCGACCAGATTTTATGGAGTGGTTCGAAGGGCTGCGTTTGCCCCCGTATCATTTGGAAAAACGCGATGGCCAATATGAGCTGACATTTGAAGGCAGCTGGCCAGAAGTTATGCTGTGGGAAATACCCGCTTTGGCGACGCTGATGGAATTGCGTGGCCGCGCCATGTTGAAAAAAATGGGTCGGTTCGAGTTGGAGGTGCTCTACGCGCGCGCCAAAACAAAATTATGGGAAAAAATCGAAACTTTGCGCGAGATTGACAGCTTGCGGATTGCAGATTTTGGCACCCGCCGCCGGCATTCTTTTTTATGGCAGGATTGGTGCGTGCAAGCCATGCAGGAAGGTTTGGGTGAGAAATTCGTCGGCACCTCAAACTGTTTGATCGCTATGCGCCGTGATATTGAGGCGATCGGCACCAATGCCCATGAATTGCCGATGATCTATTCGGCCTTGGCGCATAATGATGCAGATTTGGCGCAGGCCCCCTATCAGGTTCTGTCGGATTGGCAGGATGAGCATGATGGGAATTTGAGAATTATCTTGCCCGATACCTATGGCACAGAAGGGTTTTTGCGCAACGCCCCTGATTATTTGGCAGGGTGGACAGGCATACGTATCGATAGTGGTGATCCGGCAAGCGGTGCAGAAATTGCGATCAAATGGTGGCAAGAGCGCGGCGAAGACCCCAGACAAAAGCTGGTTATTTTCTCGGATGGGCTGGATACCGGGATGATCCAGAAACTGCATCACCAGTTTAGCGGTCGGGTGAAAGTGTCCTTCGGCTGGGGTACTCATTTTACGAATGATTTCAGAGGATTGGTGCCCTCTAAAGGGTTGGATTCATTTTCTTTAGTGTGCAAAGCCGTTTCAGCTGACGGCAAGCCAACGGTCAAATTATCAGACAATCCACGCAAAGCAATGGGCCCTCAAAGCGAGATTAATCGCTACAAGCGGGTATTTGGCGTGGGCGCCCAGAATTCGATTGAGGTGTTGGTTTAGGGCGTTGTGCGCAATAGATCGATTTGTCTCTAAAGGCGCGAAACATATGACTTTTTAAAAAGTCTGCTTGATGTTCATTGCGTTTGCCTGCCTTATGGGGATAAAGCCTGGGGAGGAATGATGAGCGCGCGCAAACGGATATGGGGCTGGTATTTTTTCGATTTGGCCACCCAACCTTATAATACGTTGCTGCTAACCTTTATTTTTGGGCCGTATTTTGCTTCGGTTGCGGCGCAATATTACCTTTCTATGGGGGTTTCCGGAACGCAGGCAGACGCGCAAGCGCAAAGCCTCTGGTCCCTGTGTTTGACCATAGCGGGGTTAATCATTGGCTTCGGGGCACCGGTTTTAGGGGCGATTGCCGATACCTCTGGCCGGCGCATCATCTGGATCGTCGGCTTTGCGCTTCTCTATGTCTTGGGCTCTTACAGCCTTTGGTGGACGCTGCCGGATGGCTCGAACATGCTTTGGATGTTGGGGGCGTTTGGGATCGGTTTCATAGGCGCCGAATTCGCCTATATTTTCACCAATGCGCAATTGCCCTCCTTGGGCAACCGCGATGAGATCGGTAAGATTTCTGGGGATGGGTTTGCCTTCGGATATTTCGGGGGCATTGTTTCATTGATGATCATGTTGTTGCTCTTTGTCGAGCAAGAGAATGGCAAAACAATTTTCTTTGAATTGGACCCTTTATTTGGGTTGGATGCGACGCAAAAAGAGGGCACGCGCAGCGTTGGACCTTTCGTTACGCTTTGGTTTCTGATCTTCATCATTCCATATTTTTTGTGGGTGAAAGAGGATCCGGGTGAAAAATCGCCCATGCGCATTCGTGCTGGCTTAAGCCGTTTGTGGCACTCTATTCTCAGTTTGAAGACCCGCAAAAGCTTTTCCTTCTATTTACTCTCTTCGATGTTTTATCGCGATGCGTTGAACGGGCTCTACAGCTTCGGGGGTATTTACGCGGTGTTGGTTTTGGATTGGGGCATTAGCAGTTTGGGTGCTTTTGGTATTGTTGCAGGTCTTTCCGCGGCCGTTTTTTGCTGGCTGGGCGGTTTCGTAGATCGCAAATATGGGCCCAAGCCGGTTATTACGCTGGCAATTTTAATTTTGATTTTAGTCTGTATCACCGTTGTTAATATGAGCCGTGAGATGTTTTTTGGGGTGCCGCTGCCGGCTGGATCTGCGCTGCCCGATTTGGTTTTTATGAGCTGTGGCGTGGTGATTGGCGGCATTGGCGGGGTTTTGCAATCGGCCAGCCGCACGATGATGGTACGCCACACAAGCCCGGAACGCGCCACCGAAGGCTTTGGGCTTTATGGGTTGATGGGGCGGGCCACCGCTTTTTTGGCGCCCGCGTTGATTGGCTTGGTCACTTGGTTGACCGAAAGCCCTCGGCTGGGGGTTTCGCCATTGATTTTTCTTTTCATCATTGGTCTTATTTTGCTACGATGGGTGAATAAGGATGGCGATCAAGACAGCGGTGAGATGGCCTAACCCGCTGCGAACTTGAAAAAGGGGGTATCGGTGATCCGTTTCTGGCATAGTGCATCGCTTTTCCTGTTATTGTTTTGCGGTATTTTAACCGGATCAGCGCTTCAGGTCGGGGCGAAAGCCGCAAAAAACCTATTTGGAAGCGCGCAAACCGGATCGGATCAAACCCCGTCGGCGTTTGGCAGCTATGCCAAAGGCTGTTTGGCGGGCGCCGAACAATTGGCAGAATCTGGACCCACTTGGCAAGCGATGCGGTTGTCTCGAAATCGCAATTGGGGGCACCCTGAGACGATTGATTACATTCAAAAACTGTCGCAGCGCGCCCGTAATCTGCGCGGTTGGAACGGTCTTTATATTGGCGATATATCGCAACCGCGCGGCGGACCAATGCTCAGCGGGCATGCCAGCCATCAAAATGGTCTGGATGTGGATATATGGTTGCGCCGCGCGGATGATTTATCGCTAAGTCCTGCGCAACGAGAAGAAATCTTGTCAACCTCGCTGCGCCGCGCGCAAGGTGCCTATATCAATGACAAATGGACCGGCCAGCATTTACAGCTTTTGAAATATGCCGCGCAAGACCCACGCGTTGCGCGGATTTTTATATTTCCCGGCGCTAAGGTTAAAATGTGCAAACTGGCAAGCGGGGATCGCGCTTGGTTGCGTAAAATCCGCCCCTGGTGGGGCCATCATTCCCATTTTCACGTGCGCTTGAAATGCCCGGCGGGCTTGCAGGACTGCGTGAACCAGCCGCCACCCCCGAAAGGCGATGGTTGTAAAGAGGCAGAGAAATGGGTGGCTCGAATTCTCAACCCCCCCAAGGTCAAGCCAAAGCCGCCCGGCCCACCGCGCCCAAAGGCCCGTCCAAAGCCGAAGCGGGCGTTGCAATTGGCTGATTTGCCCGGCCAATGCCGCAATGTGTTAAACGCAAAGTAATGCGCGGTATCGGCTTATCTGCTGGATTTTTCACCTAGGCTTGGAAAAGCTTATTTCTCCTGCAAAGATTTGTTTGACAAAGCTGTAAACTCTGCCACGGTAGAGATGAGTTCAACAATGTGAAAGGAGGTGATCCAGTGTCGAGAGAGGTATTGGAGAGAGGTGTCGGAACAGTTCAGGAGAGCGGCGTCTGAAGGCAACCCTTGGTCGCAGGATCAACTGAATTGGTGGCTGCCTAACCGGCCCACCTCCGTAAGTCTCGAAGGGTCGCTTGGTTCAAGCGGCCCTTTTTGTTCTTAAAAAGGGATTGCGGTGCACTTCACTTCAAAAGGCAAATCATGCTGCGCGTATCGGATAAAATTATCATCGAGGAATGGGAGCTAAGCGAGCAGTTCATGCGCGCCTCTGGCCCGGGTGGTCAAAACGTGAATAAGGTGAGCTCGGCGGTTGAATTGCGCTTTGAAGCGGCGCGATCTCCAGCCCTGAGCGATCCGGTTAAAGCGCGCTTGCAGCGATTGGCTGGGCGGCGCTGGACCAAAGATGGTGCGCTTATCTTGCAATGTGATGAAACACGCCATCAGGCCCGGAATAGAGAAATTGTGCGCAACCGGTTGGTGACTTTGCTGCAGCAAGCTTTGCAGCGCCCAAAGCCGCGCGTGGCCACCAAACCCACTTTGGGCAGCCAACGCCGGCGTTTGGCGGCTAAAAAAATTCGAGGCGCGGTGAAAAGCAATCGTGGGCGGCCCTCAAAAGCCGAATTTGACGGGGATTAATTTGTCAGAAACTTCTGGCCCACCTTGTTCTTTGGCATCCGCTTCACTAGGTAGTTTACTAAAAATAACGGGAACTCAAAATAATGATGGCAATATATGGACCGCTGCGGCTGATCTTGGATATCGCGTTTTTCATCATGATTGTGCATATTATCATGAGCTGGTTGATCAATTTTCAGGTTTTGAATTTGCACCAGCCTATGGTGGCGCAGATCTGGCAGGGGATAAACCGCCTATTAGAGCCAATTTATCAGCCTTTGCGCCGGGTTTTACCCAATACCAACCCGTTGGATCTGGCGCCTTTGGTGGCCTTTGTAATCATCATTTCTTTACGTGATTACATTCTTCCTGAGCTTTTACTGCGCTAATGGCTGCCTTTTAAACCGGCGCTCTGGCAGCGCTTGAAGCGCGCAGCTCCGCCCCAAATTTCAGGTGATGAATGGTCAACCCTCAAACGCTTTTACGCGATGTGTTTGGATTCGATGCGTTCCGCCCCGGGCAGGAAGACGTGGTTGAGGCGGTTGTTGAGGGGCATAATGTGTTGGCCATCATGCCCACGGGTGGCGGCAAATCC
>Ga0255773_10005420_pt1 | contig 10472 bp, 12 predicted proteins | sample 011ome_17_FD_179971 | JGI IMG/M metagenome (GOLD analysis project Ga0255773, IMG submission 179971) | Coastal salt marsh microbial communities from the Groves Creek Marsh, Skidaway Island, Georgia - 011502XT metaG (version 2) | ecosystem: Environmental > Aquatic > Marine > Intertidal zone >...
TAATTTGTAATTCAGTCTCACTCAGTGAGTAAATTAGTTGTTTAATATTTTTCGAGCTCCACTTTAAAATCTGCTGTTTTGTTATTTCTTTTTCTTTCCAAAAAATTGGTGGTTTTGCTGATGAGATAGTTAAATCGATATTTTTGTTAGACTCAAAAGCCTTTGATAAGGCCAGCAATTTTTTTGATTTAACTATAAAAGATCTAACAATCATAATGCAGTCTTCATTGCTAAAATTATTTTCATTTAAGATACTTATTATTTTCCTTTTGTTCTGCGCAAGGCAATTATCAATAAGTTCAGATATATTGTGGTTTTCACTTAAATTGACTAGTTTTGATATATTGTCACTATTAACTTGTTTTCCATTTTTGCTAAAGAGCTCAATTTTTTGAAGCTCATTTATTAGTGTTTTCCTGTCCCCACTGCATTTGTTTACTATTAAGTTTATATTTGAGGATGAAATTGAAATTTTTTTCTCTCTTAAAAAATTATAAGCTAATTTAGACAATGTTTGATCATTATCAGGATAAAAGGGAACACAAACTAATGTTTTATTTTTCTCAAAAAAAGATCTTAATTTTGATTTTTTTTCTAAACTTTCTGAATTTAAAATAATATTAGTTTCTTCCAGATTTTTTTGGTGCAGGTTTTCGATTATTTTTAAAATTTTGTCGGTAGCTCTTTTGATAACAATAAATTTTTGTGGCTCAAAAAGAGATTTAGATAAAATAGTTTCAATAAAACTATTTTCATTATCTAAAATTTCTTTTTCTTCATAGTATGAAATTATTTTTTTGTTTTTAATTAGAATGCTGAGAGCTTCAATTTTCAAACCTTCATTTTTTCCGTAAAATAATATTAAATTACTAATAGTTAGATTGATCTTATTAATTTCAAAAGACTTTAAAATCATTAATTAATAATTAATTCAGATATAAGTTTGTTTGTTATAGAGGAAGCAAAGTTTTGTTTTATTGTTCTCTCATATCTAGCTTCTTCAAATTTATCATCCATACCGTCTATAATTTTTCTTTCAATAATTTTAATTTCTTTATTAATTGATTTTATTAAAAATATTACTTCAGCTTCTAACTGATAATTAGTTACTTTTCCTGTTCCATCTTTACTTAAAATGATTTTTTTATATGTACTTTTAGCATCAATAGAAAATTTATTATCTATTTTTTCATTTTTGTACTGATCTAAATTCATTTTTAAAAAGTTATTTAAATCTCTGTCACCAGAATAATTCACTTGTTCAATTGAAAATTTAACATCATTTTTATTTAAATAAATTGGTGTAAAACCACAGCTGTTTAAAAAAAGAATTAGAGAAATTATAATTATATTTTTTTTTATCATGTTAAATTATTATATTAATTAGTTTATTAGCAATAAATATTTTTTTTAGAATTTTATTATTACCTAAATATTTATTTAATTTTTCATCTTCTTTTATTTTTTTTATTAAAGTTTCTTCATTTACATCTTTTCTCATCTCAATAATTTTTCTAGTTTTGCCGTTAAATTGAATAATAAATTTTATGTTATCTTCTTCTAAAAATTTTTCATCTACCTTTGGCCACAATAATTTTTCTTTAATATTTAATATTTCCATACATTCGTTTGAAAAGTGAGGAATCACAGGGCTAATTGCTATTAAAATTTTTTTATAATTTTCAATTAATTTTGTTTTTTCAATTTTACTAACAACTATATTGTTTAAAGCTGTATATGTTTCATGAAGATTGGCAATTATTTTATTATAAGAAAAATTCTCAATATTATGAGTAATCTCTTTTATAAATTTGTTGGTTAATTTATCTAAATCGTTATTAGAATTTGATGAATGATTAGCTTCTATTTCATCAATTATTTTTTGATTTAAAACCCATAATTTTTGCAGAAATTTATATGATGATTTAATGCCTTCATCAGACCACTGAACATCTTTTTCAGGTGGACTATCAGATAAAATAAATAATCTAACTGAGTCAGCACCGTAATCTTTTATAATTTTTTCAGGATCTATGGTATTTTTTTTAGATTTCGACATAGATTCTGATGGACCTACTTTTACAAGCTCTTCACTATCTTTAAGATATTTTTTTCCATCTTTTGTAACCAGCTCATCAGGACTAATCCAATTATTATTCTGATCCTTGTAAGTTTCATGACAAACCATACCCTGTGTAAATAAACCACTAAAAGGTTCTTTGATATTAAAGCTGTCATTTTGATATGATAAGGCATGCATAAAAAATCTTGAGTATAGAAGGTGCAGTATAGCGTGCTCAACACCACCTATATACTGGTCAACAGGCATCCAATAATTTATTTCTTCAGTATCAAATCCATAATTTAAATTATGAGGAGAACAAAATCTTAAAAAATACCAAGAAGAGTCTACAAATGTGTCAAGAGTATCTGTCTCTCTGGTGCATTTTTTTCCATCAATTATTATATTTTTCCATTCGCTAATTTCGTCAAGTGGATTTCCCACTGTATCTAGTTGTTCAATTTTTGGCAGCTGAACAGGAAGTGATTCTTTTGGAATTTTAATTGGATTGTTGTTCTCATCATAAGCAATTGGAATTGGACATCCCCAATATCTTTGACGTGAAATACCCCAGTCTTTTAATCTATAATTTGTTTTTTTTTGGCCAATATTATTTTCTTCTAAATAATTTATTGTTTTTTCAATAGATTCATCTGGAACTTTTAGATTATTTAAAAATTTTGAATTAAATAAATATCCAGCCTCCGTATAAGCCTTATCATTAATCAAAAATTCTTTATCTATTTCAGGTCTTACAACTGGTGTGACTTTTAAATCATATTTTTTTGCAAAATCTAAATCTCTTTGATCGTGTGCCGGACAACCAAACACAGCACCCAGTCCATAATCCATTAAAACAAAATTAGCGAAATAAACTGGTACTTTAATACTCTCATCTAAAGGATTAATTGCTAGTAAATCAGTTTTAAATCCAAGTTTATCAGCTGCTGCAATTGACTCTTCGGTTGTACCAGTTTTAGAGCACTCTTTTTTAAATTTAACAAATTCAGGGTCATTTGTATAAAATTTAGCAATTGGATGATCTACTGAAACTGCTAAAAAAGACATGCCAAATAAGGTATCTGGTCTAGTTGTATAACATTTAATTTCTTTTATTTTTTTTTCTGACTGAATTTGAAATCTTATTTCACAACCATAAGATTTTCCAATCCAATTTTTTTGCATTACCTTAACTTTATTAGGCCAATCTTTAAGACTATCTAGACTCTCTAATAGTTCTTTAGAAAATTTGGTAATTTTAAAAAACCACTGGTTTAGTTTTTTTCTTTCAACAATTGCTCCAGAGCGCCAACCTTTACCATCTATAACTTGTTCATTGGCTAAAACTGTATTGTCAACTGGGTCCCAATTTACATAACTTTCTTTTCTATAGACTAGTCCTTTATCGTATAGTTCTAAAAAAAATTCTTGTTGATGTTTATAATAATCTGGCGAACAGGTAGAAATTTCTTTGTCCCAATCTATTGATAAACCTAGTTTTTTTAGTTGACCTTTCATTACTGAAATATTTTTTTCAGTCCATGTTTTTGGATCTAGTTTATTTTGTCTTGCAGCATTTTCAGCTGGCATACCAAAAGAGTCCCATCCCATTGGGTGGAGTACGTTAAAACCTTGCAAGGTCTTATATCTAGCCAATACATCCCCAATAGTATAATTTCTAACATGTCCCATATGAATTTTACCAGATGGGTAAGGAAACATTTCAAGGCAATAAAATTTTTTTTTAGTTTTATCTATTTTGGACGAAAATTTTTTTTCATGTTCCCAAGCTTTTTGCCATTTAGACTCTATTTCTTTAAAATTATATCTTTCCACAAAACTAATTATTTTTTTTGACCACAGTTTTTTAAAAATTATTTATTTTTCTTTTTTTTTCTTTTCTTTCTCTATCTGATACATGGTCGCTTTTTTTAATATTTCTTTTCTCAGTTCGCTTACTATAGATTCATTTGAATTAATATATTTGCAATTAACTATGTTATCTTTACATTTCCGAGTAAAAATTTTTATATCTAAAGCATCTGATCTAATTTCGTTTGTAAGAAATCTAATTGTGATTTTAATACTTTCATTTTGTTTTTTTTCATTTGAATACCAATCAGTAATGATAATTCCCCCACTATAGTTTACCGACGTAAGTGGCATGAAATCAATCACATCGAGAGAAGCTCTCCATAATTCGTTGGAGCTTGCAAATTCAAAAACCCCGCCTTTTTGTTGTTTTCCAATATCGTTTAATTTAAACCCACGACCTTCTTCGAGGTTTTTTTTGACTCTTAATTCTGGGTTATCAGGAAATTTTCTAGCATCAGCACCAAATTTACGTTTACCATCTGGACCTTTGCAAGAAGCCAAGGATATTGCTATGATTATAACAATTATTAGTTTTTTATGTATTTTTCGCATTACAGTAGATTTTTAAATAATCGCTCTATATCTACATTATAATTTCGAAATACTTAAATTATAAAAATAAATTGGACTTAAAGTGATGCAAAAATGCAACACTTATGGTTTTTTTTACAAAATTTAGTGTTTTTCGAAAAATTTTCAATTTTAAATGCTAATAACACGGTGTTTATTATTAATAATAACATTAAACAAAGGAGTAATTAATATGAACATTAAAAAAATAGGTTTGACTGCATTAGCAGCGTCACTTGTTTCTGTATCAGCTCACGCTGGTGAAATATCAGTGGCTGGTTCAGCGTCAATCGGTATTAAAAACAACTCTGGTAACGATGGTGGAAAATCTATCACTATGGGTGACCAGTTAACTTTCACAGGTGGTGGAGAGTTAGATAATGGTTTAAACGTTGCATTATCTTTCGTTATAGACCATGGTGATGGAGATGAAGCTGTTAACGCATTTGACAGTCACTCAATCACAATAAGTTCAGACGCTATGGGTTCTATAGTTATAGCTGGTGAAGGTGCTGGAAATGCTCAATCAGCTTTAGATACTACAGCTGCAGGAGATATCTGGGATAATGGTTTCAAACACCATACAACAGGTGCTGGTTCAGCAACTAACATAGCATATGTTCCTATGCAAGGTTCTGATGCTTCAAATAGCTCAATAAACTACACTCTTCCTTCAATGGTTGATGGTTTATCTGTTTCTGCATCATATAGCCCAGGTGGAACTGCAGTAGAATCTACTAGTGCATTTGCATTCACTTACACAGGTGTTGAAGGTTTAACTGTAAGTTATGGTGCTGGTGAAGCTGGTTCAACAACTGCTGGTAAAAAAGGTGATGTCACAACTATGAAAGGTTCTTACGCAATAGGATCATTCACAGCTGCTTACTCAAATACTGAAGCTGATATGGAATCTGGTGGAACTGATGAAGAAATGGATTCATTCAAATTATCATACTCTGTAACTGATGATTTATCTGTTTCTTACGGTTCAGAAACTCATGAAACATCTGGTCAAAGTACTGATGAAGAGTTTGAATCAATCTCTGTATCATACACTACTGGTGGTATGACACTTACAGCAGCTACTTACGAAGCTTCTGGACTTGGAAACAATTCTGGTAAAGCTGGAGAAGCTGAAAGATGGAAATTAGGCGCTTCATTTGCATTCTAATTTAATTTAGATTAAAAATATTAAAAGGGCCCCTTTTTAGGGGCCTTTTTTTTTATTCGAAATAAGAAATTCCCGCAAATTCTGGCTGATTTAAAAGTTTTAGTTTTTTTAAATTATCTTTAGATACACCACCCAAAACAACAATCTTCTTTTTAGTAAGGTTAGAAAGTAATCTAAATTTATTTATTCCTAAATAATTTTTATTTCTTTTAAATAAAGATGATAAAAAAATTTTTTCAACTTTTTGATTTTCTTTTTCTCTTATTTCTTTGAGATTATGGGCAGAGCCAATAATTCTAAAATTTTTTTTAAAAGAATAAGCCAGATGACTCAGGTTATTATTAAAAGATGGAATATAAACACCATCTAAATTTAACTTAACAGCTAATTTGACGTCATTAGATAAATAAAATTTAATTGATTTTTTTTTACAATAATCTTTTATTTTAAGTATAAGTTTTTGATCTTTTGTTTTTAAAGAATAATTTCTGTAAATAATAATGGTTTGCTTGTTTTGTTTATCGATATTATTTGTATCGAGTTTATTTATAAAGTAATATTTTTTGATCATATTTATGCATAATACAGTAAAGAATTTATTAGATATCGAAAATAATATCAAAATTCATCTTAATAAATCTAATATTATTAATAATCCAAAAATTGTAGCAGTGTCTAAAACTTTTAAAATTGAAAAGGTAATGCCACTTATAGATTATGGTCATATTGATTACGGTGAAAATAAAGTTCAAGAAGCAGTTGAAAAATGGACTGAGATCAAAAAAAAAAATTCTCAAGTAAGATTACACATGATTGGAAAATTACAAACTAATAAAGTAAAATTTGCAGTACAAATATTTGATTATATTCATTCAGTAGATAGCGAAAAACTTGCTAAAAAAATTGCTGATGAACAAAATAAAATAAATAAAAAAATTAAAATATTTTTGCAAGTTAATATTGGTAATGAAAATCAAAAATCAGGGATTTACAAAAATGATGTGAGTCAATTAGCTTCTTATTGCAAAGAGATCGGTTTAGATTTAATTGGTTTAATGTGTATTCCACCAGCAGATATTGATCCAGAAAAATATTTTGAAGAGATGAATAAATTGAATAATAAACTGAATTTTTCAGAACTAAGTATGGGAATGTCTTCAGATTTTCTTAAAGCAATCAAACATCTTTCGACATATGTAAGAATTGGATCTAGTATTTTTGGTCAGAGATCTTAAAAAATTTTAATTTTTGAATTTTTTTTAATTAATTTTAGCATAATTAAAAAATCTTTTTCCTTTAAAGCTATACACCCAGCTGTAGGTTTATAATCTTTAGTTAAGTGAATAAAAATGCAACTACCGTTACCAGTAACGGGTTTATTAAAGTTGTACTTTATTGGAATTATGAAGTCATATTTATAATCTCTTCTTTTTAATTTTTCGTGTTTTATTCCCTTTTTTATTTTAAAAATTTTGTTGTATTTTTTTGGAAAACGCACATCATCACACCAACCCATATCTTTTTTAATTTGGATACAGTTTAATAAAGTAGATGGTTTCTCTTTTCGGTCTCTCCTAAAATAAAGATTTTCAATTTCAAAGGTCCCTTTTGGCGTTTTTCTATCTCCTTCTTTTTTGTTATTTGTAGATCCTTTTTTCCCTATACAACACCTAAACGTGAAATCATCAATTTGAAGAGTGTGTTTATTTTTTACAAAAATTGTCATATTCTCTTTTCTGTAAGCATGCAGAATTTAATAATATATAAGTTTTTTTCATTATACCATATGCTTGAAGAACTTGGTTTAGATTTAAATTTTAAGATCAGTTTTGCAGATAGCGAGAAATCTCTTAAAGATGAAGTAAAAAATCATAATAATTATTTGATTATATCTAATAAAAAATATTTAGCTCTCGATAATCAGTTTGTTTTAGAAAATACACCAATCAAAATTTCTAAATTGATTGAAAAAATAAATATTGAATTTTTAAAAATACAATTTAACAGCCAATCTCATGTAAAATTAAATAACTATACTATAGATTTAAATTCGAGGGAGATGCTAATAGACAATATTACGCTTAAGCTGACTGAAAAAGAAATTAATACAATTATATATTTATCTAAATCAAATAAACCAGTTAGTATTAACGAATTGCAAGAAAAGGTATGGAGTTATCAATCTGACACAGAAACTCATACTGTTGAGACACATATCTATCGATTAAGAAAAAAAATTCTAAATTCTTTTAATGATAATGAATTCATCATTAGTAAAAAAAATGGCTATCAAATCAAATAAGAAAAATCCAATAGCTAAAGATCTATTTAGCAAAAAGTATAAGCCAAAAGTAGTTAAGCCCAAAAAGGGCAAAGGAAGTTTTCAAAGAAAAAAAAGCTAAGCTTAAAGTCTTGCACCAATTTGTTGTATTATTCTTGATGACATTTCGGTACCTTTTTCTAGGCACTCTTTTGTAGATAACTTGTTAATATATCCATGTAAAAAACCAGCTGCAAAGAGATCACCTGCACCTGTAAGATCAATAATTTTTAGATTTTTTTGTATATCACTTTCAACAACCTCATTACCATTTACTGCAACTGAACCTTTTTGCCCTCTAGTTATAACTACTAATTTATCAAGTTGTTTTGAAAAGCTTATAACCTCATCAAAATTTTTTGATTCAATCAATGAGGTAATTTCTTGTTCGTTAGCAAAAGTTATATCAAGTTTGTTTTTTACTAAGTTTAAAAAATGGGGTTTGTGTCTATCTACGCAAAATAGATCAGAGAGTGACATAGCAACTTTGTTTGCATTATTTATCGCTTTATCAAATGCTTTTTTAGGCTCTCCTTCATCCCATAAATAGCCCTCTAAAAATATTATTTCACTTTTTTTAATTGCATCAGAACTCACATCATTTTCATTAATTTTTCCTGCTGTGCCTAAGAATGTGCACATAGTCCTTTCAGAGTCTGGAGTGACCAATATTAAACAAGTACCTGTTGGCAATTCTTCTTTCTTTTTTGAATAAAAATATTCTACATTTTCTTTTTTTAGACCCTCTTCGTATTTGCTGCCAAAGCTGTCATCAGAAACTTTTCCGATAAAACCTACCTGGTTACCTAGTTGAGATAATCCAACTATTGAATTTGCAACAGACCCACCAGAAACAGTTTTTTCAATTTTTAGATTAGTAAACAATTGCTTGAACTCATTTTCATCAAAAAACAATTTCATTGTACTTTTTGTAAGATTATTCTGTTCAATAAAACTATCGTTTACTTTACAAATGACATCTACTATTGCATTTCCTATCCCTAAAATTTTCATATTATGCTTTTTGGGTAATAACAGGTTTTTTTCTATTTGGGTAGCACGTAGTGCATATTTTGCATGTTAAACCATAACAATCTCTCGCCTTACAATATTCTCTTCCATAAAAAATTATTTGTAAATGAAGCTTAGACCAAGTTTTTTTGGGAAATATTCGTTTTAAATCTTTTTCAGTTTGAACTACATTTTTTCCATTTGTTAATCCCCATCTTTGGGCAAGTCTATGAATATGAGTATCAACTGCAAAAGCTGGATATCCAAAACCCTGAGACATTACCACGCTAGCTGTTTTATGGCCTACACCTGGTAAATTTTCTAACTCTTCAAATGTTTTGGGTACTTTTCCGTTGTGTTTTTCTAAAACTTGTTTTGACATTAAATAAATACTTTTTGCTTTAATTCTAAAAATACCAATTTTTTTTATTAATTTTTCAATTTTTTTTCTTCCTAATTTTACAAAGTGTTCTGGTTTAAAGTATTTTGGATATATATCTTTTGTTACATTATTAACATTTACATCGGTACATTGTGCAGAAAGCAACACCGAAATTAAAAGAGTAAAAGTGTTTTTACTTTTAAGAGGAACAGGTGTTTTAGGATAAATTTTATTTAGAGTGTTAATGATAATTTTTGCTTTCTGTTTTTCATTCATTATGAAAAGTTAAGCAAATCTCTCATAGAATATAATCCTGGTTTCTTTTTCATTAACCATTTAGAGGCAGTTAAAGCTCCATCAGAGTAAAGCGCTCTATCAAAAGCTTCATGGTTTAATGTAATTATTTCTTTTCCATTTGAGAATTTTACTTCGTGTTCACCAATAATCTCACTCTTTCTTATCGAATTAAAATTAATTTTTCTTCCATAAGGAATAGATTTTTTATTTAAAAATTTTTTACCAATTAAATTGTATAAATCTTTATTTTTTCCATCAGCAATTCCTTTACCAAGCATTAACGCAGTACCAGATGGATAGTCTTTTTTATGTTTGTGGTGTACTTCAAATATTTTACTTAAATATTCATCATTTAGTGATTTTGATGCAATTTCAGTTAAATACATTAATAAATTTATACCTAAGCTCATGTTACCAGCTTTTAAAATAGGTATCTTTTTTGAATATTTTCTAATTTGATTTTCTTGGCTCCTAGTAAATCCTGTAGTACCAATTACTACTTTTTTCCTTAGTATTGATGCTATTTTTAGTATTTCAAGTGTGCAACTTGGTACTGTAAAATCAATAATTACGTCGGTTTTTTTAAAGGCTTTATCAGAATTTAATTCAGGTTTAATTCCATTAAATTTTTTATTTATTGGTTTATTCTCTGTAAGTGCAACTAACTTAAAATTTTTATTTTTCTTTGAAGATTTGATGAGTTGTTGACCCATTCTGCCCATACATCCTGAAATTGCTAAATTAATCTTTTTCATCTAATTAAATATTAACCTTTTTTAGAAGA
>Ga0255773_10005435_pt1 | contig 10456 bp, 8 predicted proteins | sample 011ome_17_FD_179971 | JGI IMG/M metagenome (GOLD analysis project Ga0255773, IMG submission 179971) | Coastal salt marsh microbial communities from the Groves Creek Marsh, Skidaway Island, Georgia - 011502XT metaG (version 2) | ecosystem: Environmental > Aquatic > Marine > Intertidal zone > Salt...
AGATTCATCAGATGGATTTATAACTTCTATTGTTTCTGAACCTAATGGATCAACCCATTCCCCATTAATGTAAAACTTAAGATGATCAGCCATAATTGTTCCTCACTAAAAAATTGAATTTAATTATAACGGATGTTTTTTGATTATCGCCAGCAATTGCTGGGGTTCTGTAACTTATATTTGACTTGCCTCGCGAGCATCTTTAAATGCTTGAATTGCTCTTATACGAGATTCCTTCAAATCTAGTATAGGTGATGGGTAATCCGTAGATGAGAAAAGATCATTTTTTGGTTGATGAATTTTAGCTGTAGGAACATCTTTTAATTCAGGAATAAATTTTTTGATAAATTCTCCATCGGGATCAAAATTTTGTGATTGAGTGATAGGGTTAAAGATCCTAAAATAAGGGGCAGAATCTGTTCCAGTTGAAGAACTCCACTGCCAACCTCCATTGTTTGAAGAAAAATCTCCATCTATCAAATGTTGCATAAAAAACTTTTCTCCGAGCCTCCAATCATGGAGCATATTTTTTGTGAAAAACATTGCAACAACCATCCTTAGTCGATTGTGCATCCAGCCTTCTGAAAGCATCTGCCTGATACCAGCATCAACAATAGGAAAACCTGTTTTGCCTTCATAAAAGGCTTCAAGCTCCTGATCCGAATGTCTCCACCGAATAGATTTTGTATAGTCTTGAAAAGGTTGATTCTGACTTACTTTTGGAAAGGAAGACATAATATTTCTATAAAACTCCCTCCAAATAATTTCGTCAATCCATTTACATATTCCCTTGTTGCCTGATGTAAATTCAAAATTATTGAGCTTTAAACCCTCCAAGATACATCTTTTAGGGGAAAGGATACCAAGGGCTAGATAAGGTGAAATTCTACTTGTGCCGTCAAGAATTGGAGAATTTCTTGACGCATTATAAAAATTTACTTTTGAATGAAGAAAACCTTCAAGCTTGTCGTGAGCAGCACTTTCTCCTGCAGGCCAAAGATCAATATTTGCTGAATGAATTTTATTAAAATTTAAATCTGTGATATCACTCTTGATGCCAGAAGATTTTTTTACTTTTGATGGCTTCACAATATCTAAAAAACTCATACTAAAGTTTTCTATCCACCTCCTTTTAAATGGTGTGAAAACTGAGAATGGTTTGCCTTGGCCTGTAGTGAGAAAACCTGGCTCATAAATGACTTGATCATTAAAAGATGAAGACCTAATATTAATTTTTTTTAAGGCTGCTTGTGAAGCTAAATCTCTTTCAGCCTCATTCAGTCCAAACTCATTATTCCAAAATACGTGATCTATTTTTTGATGAGAAGCAAATGAAGACAAGTCTTTTGGCAAAGTTTTATAAGAGTTAGTATTGATAGCTATTAGCGGAACATTTAATTTTTTAAGCGATTCTTTTAACGACTTTAAATTATTTATTAGGAACTCATGTTTAATGTTTGATTCATTATGTGCTTCCCACTGATAATCAGAAAAAACATAGAGAGCAAGAACCGCCTCGTATTCATCCAAGGCAGCATTTAACGCAGGATTATCATCTAATCTTAAATCCGTCCTGAACCATACTAGTCCCTTTCTCATAAAATCCTGTCCTCTAATCTACTTTTCAATTTGATTGTTAGAAAATTTTGCATCTACTCGGTAATCTGATTGAAGATTTGTTATAGATACTTTTCCTCCTGCAGCAATTACAATGGCTGCGCCAGCAGCAACATCCCATAAAAAAATTCCTTTCTCTTGATATCTTTCTGCCTTTCCTGCTGCTACATATACCGCTGCCATTGCTGCAGATCCAATCATTCTAATTTTTTTCCAGGACTGGAAAGTAGATATCAATTGATTGAACTCATCATCCGAATAATTAGTTTTTGCCGGTATACCCGTCACTAAGGTAGATTCGTTTTTTAGAGACAATAAAGAGACATGAATTTCATGATCATTTTTAAAAGCTTTAGATTCCTTATGCCCAAAGTAAAGCTCATTATGATTAAAATCATAAATGACTCCTAGTATTGGTTCTAATTTATGCATCAATGCAATCGAAACGCAGCTAATGGGAATACCTCTTAAGAAATTTGAGGTTCCATCTAAAGGATCTATAACCCAATAGTAGTCCTCAAGAGCATCACTAGAGCCAGTTTCTTCTCCCAGAATTGAATAATCACTATGAGACTGAATGTAGTCTTTTATAATATTTTCAGTGTCAATATCAATTTGTAGCTTTAAATCACGGCCTTTATTATGCAAAATTTTAATATTGCTTATTTCAGTTTTTACTAAAAATTCTCCTGCAAGCAATGCAGCTGACTTTGCGATCTGAAGGCATGCGTTAAAATCAATCATGTCGAAATGTTTTGCTAAAATAAGATCCTATATAAACATAAAAATTAGATAAGAAGCATTTTTGAAATAGATTGTCATCCAACGTTCTTCGCTTTTATCACTACTTTAATTATTTAGGAGTAATTCGATAAATGAGGTTAGCCTTATCATCTGATATCAACAAACTTCCGTCTTTCATCATAAAAGGTGCCGCGGGTCTGCCAGAAACTTCTTCATTTTTCAGCCAACCGGAAATAAAATCTAGTTTTTCAGATACATTTCCTTCGTCATCTAAGACAATTCGTATAACTTTATAGCCTACTTTAGATGAGCGATTCCAAGAACCATGCAGAGTGATAAAAATATTATTTTTGTATTCTTGAAATAAATTTCCTGTATAAAAAATCATCCCAGTTGGAGCGACATGAGCGCCTAGTTCAGATATTGGTGCAATAAAATCATATCCGGAGCTCAAATTCCCGAACTCTGGATCTGAAACATTGCTAGCATGCATGTAAGGAAATCCAAAAAATTGCCCATCTGAATCTAATCTATTTAGCTCACATGAGGGGGAATCATCTCCAAGCCAATCTCTTCCATTGTCAGTAAAAAATAGTTTTTTTGAAACGGGATGAAAATCAAAACCTACTGAATTTCTTACCCCTCTAGCAACATAATCCCATGAACCTTCATTCAATCTTAAGATGGAAGCATATCTTTGATCCTCGCGAAGACAAACATTGCATGGGGCCCCTACATTAGTGTAAAGCTTGCCATTATTATCATGCTGAAGCCACTTCCAGCCGTGCCATTCATCACTCGGTAAATTGTCTGTGACTAATATTTTTTTAGGCACCTTCCCAAAACCTTGATTAAGCTTAGTTGAAATATTTTCTATTTTCCAAATCTTATCGATCTCAGAAAAATATAAATCTCCATCGTAAAAACTTACGCCTGTAGCAAAAGTAAGGTTTTCTGCAACAAGCTCTTTGGAATCAATTGCTCCATTTTGATCAGTATCACGAAGAGCAAAAATTTTTCCTGAACGCCTTGATCCGACATACAAGCGCCCATCGTCACCTTGAGCCATTTGACGGGGAGAATCGATGTCAGTGGCGAATAATTCAATTTTGTAGTTCTGATCAATCTTTAAGTCAGTCAAATCTATTGCGTAGGAAACATTTGATATGAATATTAAAAATAAAGTTAAATGCTTGATCATTATTTACCTTCCTAGGAATAATTGAATTAATTTAATAGCAAAAAAATCTCATAACTCTAAAGATCATCTAATAAAGCCATGAACATTTTTTGATAAAATCTGCATACATCCGTCAATGTTACCATCATTAATTCTAACTTTTAATGAATCAATATCATCAACAATCTCTTGTGAGGGGCTTGGTTCTATAGATTTAAAAATTTTAGGATTTTCAGTTTTCATTTCCTTGCCAGAAATTAATAGCTCTTCGTACAATTTTTCACCCGCTCTCAACCCAGATTCAATGATCCTTATTCCGGGAGCATTTTCTTCAAACGTATAATTGTATCCCTTTAAATTAATTAACCTTTTTGCTAGCTCTACAATTTTCACCTGATCTCCCATATCCAAAATAAAAACTTCTCCGCCCTCTGACATTTGACCTGCTTGCATTACAAGATTTGATGCTTCAGGTATTGTCATGAAGTATCGTGTTACATTTAGGTCAGTTATAGTTACTGGGCCACCTTGGCTTATTTGCCTCAGAAACGTTGGAATAACAGACCCAGAAGAATTTATTACATTTCCAAAGCGAACCATAGAAAAAATTGTCTCATTTGACATCTCATTGAAATTCTGAACTATTTGCTCAGCAAATCGCTTTGTTGCACCCATAAGATTTGTTGGCCTGACTGCCTTGTCAGTAGACACCATAACAACCTTCTTTACTTTATTAGCTAATGCTATTTCGCAGATACTTAATGTGCCTAGAATATTATTTTTGATGCCTGTAAGGATATTTTCACTAATTTCTAACATTGGAACATGTTTATATGCTGCAGCATGGTATATGTAATCTAATGTATATTTTGATGCTACCTTTTCAAAAGATTTTTTATTAGAAATATCATGCAATATCGCAGTTATTTTGGTATTCGATTTATATGTCTTCTTTAAGCCCAATGATTCCTCATATATTCTGAATAAATTAAATTCAGAAAAGTCTACTAAAATTAATTGCTCAGGCTCTGAAGATAGAGCTTGCCTTACTATTTCGGAGCCAATGGATCCTCCAGCCCCTGTCACCATAATTGTTTTATTTGATAAATCTATTCGAGTAATACTTTCAGCTCTACTCTTTGGCAAAAGGTCTTCCAAAGATAAATCCTGAATTTCATCCATTCTTTTTTGATCTCCAACTAACTCATGAATAGATGGAATTGTTCTAACCGATACTTTCAAAGATTGCAATCTACCAATTATTTCTCTTCTTTGCTCAATATTAATACTTGGTATTGCAAGAAAAACCTCAACAAAATCATATGAATTAATTAATGATTGTATTTTTTTGATATTTCTAAATACTTCCACTCCATCAATCTTCATACCAGAAAGATCTTTGTTATCATCAATAAATCCAATGACTTTTGTGGTAGGGTCAGATTGAAGAAGATAAAATAACTCAATGCCGCTATTACCTGCACCATATATAATAACTGATTTATATTCTCTATCTTTTTTGTAGGGGTTAAGGATAATTTTTGCAACTAATCTCGAAGCGCTAGTTAATGCAAAAAACACAATGCTCATAATTAAAGCCTGCAAAATAATAATTAGAGTGAGGCTAAATTCTAGAAAACCTACTTTATAGAGATAAATTCCTGCCCATGAAAAGCCAAAAATTAATGACCCAAAAAGAATGCTAGCTATGTGTCTTGCGGGCTCATAAAATCTGACCATAGAACGATACATATCATTAAAATGAAAATACATTATGGTCATAATCATTGGAGCCAAGTACCCAATAAAGTTTTGTGTAATAGAAAAAAGTAAAATCGAAAATTGAGGATCAGATAGAAAGGATGCTAATGGTGGACCAATTATGATCCAAACAACTAATCCAATAAATCCATCTGTCGATGCCAAGATCGAAATTTTTACCTTCCTGTTTAAGTCAATTAACTTCATTTCATTTTGAGGCTTCTTCCAACACCTGTAAGATTGCCGCTTTAGTTTTATCAACTTCTTTCTTGGTAAGATTTGGATGCACAGCAAACATCAATGAGTCCTCACCTAACTTTTTGGATACTGGAAGTCGGTTATTAAGATACTTTTTTTTATATGATTTTTCTAGGTAGATTTCAGGGCAGCTTCCTGAGAAACAATTTACACCTTTGTTGTTAATTTCAAAAATAATTTTATCTCTAGTCCATCCATCTTTTAAAAACTTCTTGTTAAGCATTATGTAGCATTTATAAAATGCATGGGTCATATGTTTGGGAATACTTGGAATATTCACGCTTGAGAGATGCGCAACTGATTTATAAATCTCATTAGCATTATTAAATCTAGCTAGTGTCCATTCCTTCATTCTCTTTAATTGTATTCGCCCTATAACTGCTTGCATCTCAGTCATTCTGTAATTTGAACCTATTGAATCATGAACATATTTGAATTTAGGAAGTTTGCTGTCCTTTTTTTGTAAAGAAATTTTCTAAAATTTTTACCATGGTTATTAAATGAAGCAGCAAAATCATAATATTTCTTAATATTTGTAGTAATCATCCCGCCTTCACCCCCAAGAGTCATGATTTTATCATTGCAAAATGACCATGTGCCAATATGGCCTATAGATCCAACGCTCTTCCCCCGATAAGTTGCTCCATGCGCTTGAGCACAATCCTCTATAACGATTAAATTATTTTTATTGGCCAAATCCATTATTGAGTCCATCTCACAGGGCATACCTGCAAGATGAACACAAATTATTGCTTTAGTCTTTTTTGTTATACATTTAGATATTGTTTCAGCTGTAATATTTTGTGAATTGTAATCTACATCGGCAAATACAGGATCTGCTCCAAGGAGACTCACGCACGATGCAGAGGCAATATAGCTTCTTGGAGTAACAATTACCTCATCACCTTGTTTGATATTGACACATCTCAATGCCATATCTAGAGCTAAAGTTCCGTTTGCAAGTGCCAGCGAAAACTTAGCCCCAACAAAAGCTGAAAATTCATTTTCAAATGCTTTACCATTATTACCAAATAAGTAATTAACTTTTCCAGATTTCAACACTTTAGAAACTGCTGATATTTCTTCTTTAGAATATTCGGGCCAAGGCTTCATGATTCCTTCATAGTTTTCTTGATAAATATTTCAGTATTAAAAGATTAAATTATGTCAGATAATAAAGACTTATGTATAAAGATTTTTTTAAACCCCTGATCGATAGGTTAGTTGCCTTAGCTATGATTGTAATATTACTTCCATTCTTAATTTTCATAAGCGTTTTAATAATAACTCTTAACAAAACTAGTCCTTTCTTTATTCAGGAAAGACCGGGCTTAAATGAGAAAATCTTTAACTTAATTAAATTCAAGACCATGTCAGACAACAAAGATTCTAATGATTGCCTGCTTGAGGACTATAAACGAATTACTAAGCTTGGAAGCATATTAAGAAAATCAAGTATTGATGAGTTGCCAGAACTAATAAATATTCTAAGGGGTGAGATGAGCTTTGTTGGCCCGAGACCTCTTCTGAGCGAATATATACCTAAATACACTGAGGAGCAGAGGCTTCGCCATATTGTAAAACCTGGAATCACGGGTTTAGCTCAAATTAATGGTAGAAATCTTTTAAGTTGGGAGGAAAAATTTAACTTAGATGTTCATTATGTTAAAAATGTTTCTTTTTTAGGCGACTTAAAAATTATTCTTAAAACTATATTTGTGCTGTTTAAAGCGAAAGATATTAATCAATCAGATAAAATAACAATGGAAAAATTTGAAGGCACCTCACCCATAAATAATAAAAAATAATATGAAAAAATTTAAAAATATATTTGGACTATTTGGGGCAGGAGGACATGGCAGAGAAACTATGGATCAAGTACGGTCTTTAATAAATGATAAATCATTGAAAGGTATTGGACTTAAAAATACTTTTTTTATCGAGTCTGATAAAAAAAAAGAAAGTGTTAATAATGTTCCTCTGTTAAGCAAAGAGGAATTTATTAATCTTGATGCTGAAAAAAAATTTTTTAATATATCAATTTCTGACTTTAAAACTAGAAAAAGAATATCTCAGGAGTGCTTGATGGATGAATTAGAACCACTTAGCATAATTTCAAAATTATCTGATATAGGAAGCGATAATGAAATTGGTGTTGGTGCAATAATTTCACAATTTGCAATCATTACAACAAATATAAAAATTGGTAATTTTTTTCAATTAAATAGACATGCTGCAGTATCTCATGATTGCATCATTGGCGATTATGTAACTTTTGCACCATATGCTGCTTGTAGCGGGAACGTAATAATTGAAGATGGTGCATACATTGGTGCCGGGGCAATAATCAAGCAAGGGACTTCTTCAGATCCGTTAATTGTTGGAAGAAATGCTGTGATTGGAATGGGAGCAATTGTAACTAAAAATGTGAAAGCCAATACAACTGTTACTGGCAATCCAGCCAGGTTATTTCAAAAAAACTAATGTTTAAAAAAATTTTTAAAGATAAGAAATTTTTGAGGGTTTCCAATGAAAAAGATCTTCATTTAGTACTAAGGCTAATGTTTGAGATCGCTATAAGCGATGGAACCCTGGATAAAGCAGAATTAGAAATAATAAAAAAACAAGCCGAATTATCAGATAAAAACGAAACATCATCATCTAAAATTATAAAGAAAATTATCGATGATTCTCAAAACTCAACCTCCTTGTATCCAACTGTCAAAAGAATTAATGAGGAATATTCTAAAACTGAAAAAATTGATCTTTTAAAGTCTCTTTGGAAACTAATAATTGCTGACAAGATGATAGATCCATACGAAGAAAACCTATATTTCAAAATTGCAGACCTGATTCAAATTAAAAGATCTTTAGCTAACAAAATAAAACAAGAACATTCTTAAGGCTTATCAACGTAGATAGGAGATGACCATGCCCTCTCATTTGTCATACTTAAACAGTTATCTTTGAGATCGGTTCTAAAGCTCCCTTTGCAAAGCTCAAAACTGTCTCTCTGAGATAAAGATGAGCCATTTATTGCAGGGGTAGGGTTTTGAATTGCTCGCACATAGTAAACGCTATCTCTGGAAAAATTTTGATCTTCAAATTCTACAATGCACTCACTTTTTCCTTGGCATGGAATTGACTTCCATGGATCTTGAATGAGCGGAGGAACTGCTTCACCAGAATATATTTGCGGAGTAATCTTGATAATTTCTATTCTTTCAATTATCTCTCTTTCATTGCTTGGGTTATAGCATTCACCTGCGCAAAGATATTCCAACCTCTCTGGAGAAAGTGAGTCAATGGATTCATTTGAGCAACCAGGTTTTTGTTTGAAACTTCCTGCAGCTTTGACAATAAATTTTGGATTCTGACTCATGGTGATCTCAGAACCCATGGGGACTTGCCCTTCAGGAGAATTTATTAAATCAAACCAAAGTAATATTCTAGGCCCACTAGTTCCATAAACATTTTTATTTTTTAAAGCGGTCCAAATTTCATCCTTGCCTCTTCCGCTTGCATGCACAGCCAATATTCCACCTGGATATACAAAACTAGAAACTCTCTCGCTATCAGGCTGGCTTTCACCAGGGATAATTTTGGGTATTTCTGGGAAGTTTGGATCTTCAGCCTTATACTTATATTCCCACATCTTTGATTTCACACCAGTTGCAAAAGTCATCTTCCTTCTCTCGTATTGCTTATATCCAGTTCCCGGTCTAGCAGTATGATCGTCTGTTGATGCAATAAATCCAAAATTATATCTTTGCGGGGATTCAATAGACTCTTCAAAATTTGAAATAGCTAAAGCATATTGAGCAGATTGTTTAGGCCTATAGTTAAATGATGGCTTAAAGCAATCAGTGCATTGATCGCAACTTAACCATTCCTCAGGCTTAGCTTCTGGAAAAACCATATTAGTATAGGGTCCTCCTGCTAAGGTATATTTTTTTGCAAGCTCAACTCTTGCATCACACTCATCTTTTGTAAGACCATCGCAACGTTTCTTCTGCATTTCACCTGCTTGCCAACAACATGGAAGAAAATCATCAGTTGGTTCAGGGCAACTCATTGTGTTGTCTTGAAGAAAATTTGCTGATGCAATATTTCTATACTCTTCACTATTGCCATGGCCAGACATGATTTCTAAAAGAATTTGCTTGCTTGGATCATGACCTTCAAAATTAAGGCGATTATCCCAAGAAGTTCCCAATGGAACATGGTAACCCCATGATTGGCCGTGAGGGATTACAATGCTGTCTAGATTCCATTCATCCAACTTAGAAAACAATTCCCTCGGAGTTTTTGCATATTCATAACAATCAAGTGGAAGATCTGGAGAAGCAATACCCTCCTCACAATAAGGTATGTTTCTTACCTCATTGAGGAGCCATTTTAAATCTGAATAACGTTTAAAATTAAATACATCCAGCCATCTTGCACCTACAGCCTGTTCGGTGGTATCAAAAACCCCTAATCCTGAACCTGGAGTTCTAGCACCAATTGGCCTTGCAGGAAGATTTTGAATGTCTTTAAAGATTACATTTCTGTGACCCCAATGATTTTCTTTCGTTGTACCAATTTGAGTCCACTCCCAACCTGGAAATACCACTAAATCATTTGTTAATGGATTATTATTAGAGATGTTGCATTGTTGAATTATCTTTTTTTGCTCACGCCAATGGTCTGGGGTAAGCCCCTCAGCATGATCATTGAAACTGAAAAAGTCTAAATTTGCACAATATCTAGCAAAATCACATGCCATAGAACTATCATGAGCTCCCTGGAGACCCATCATCGGTAATTCAAGTGTAAAGGCATCTATTGAATATGTGGTATGAACATGCAAATCTCCAAAAAGGATTTGAGTTGTATTTTCAGAATCAGCTCCTA
>Ga0255773_10005469_pt1 | contig 10418 bp, 8 predicted proteins | sample 011ome_17_FD_179971 | JGI IMG/M metagenome (GOLD analysis project Ga0255773, IMG submission 179971) | Coastal salt marsh microbial communities from the Groves Creek Marsh, Skidaway Island, Georgia - 011502XT metaG (version 2) | ecosystem: Environmental > Aquatic > Marine > Intertidal zone > Salt...
CATATTACGATGCTGAAGAAGGAGTTTTATATTTTAGTTCTACATGGCATAAAGGTTTCGGAGGTTTTGACATATTTAAGGTAAAGGGTAAACCTGGAAAATTTCACGAACCAGAAAACATGATGCAACCCGTCAATTCTTCGTGGAATGATTTTTATTACACCATCAATAAATATGGTACCGAAGGCTTTTTAACATCTAATCGATTAGGGGCTTTTTACAAAAAAGGCCCTACTTGCTGTAACGATATCTGGAAAGTAAATTTTGAAAAAGAAGGAATAGAAGAACTACAAATTATTGAAACATTAGACGACTTAAATAAATACCTGCCAGTTACCTTATATTTTCACAACGATAGACCAGGTCCTCGGTCTTTGGACACTATAGTACCAATTAGCTATATGGTCGCTTTCGATCGCTATAAGGAACTACAAACAAAATATAGGGATGAATACTCGAAAGGACTTAAAGACAATAAAGAGATGGAAGCTAGATTGGATATTGATGATTTCTTTAAACATTACGTTGACAAAGGTGTGAGTGACCTTGAATTATTTACACGTTTATTGCTTCAGGAATTAGGGAAAGGTGAAAAAATTGAAGTAATTGTTAAAGGCTTCGCAAGTCCTCTAGCTAAAACAGAATACAATGTTAACCTTACAAAAAGAAGAATTTCAAGTTTAGTTAACTATCTCAGAGAATATAACAATGGCACGTTTATCCCCTATTTGGACAAAACTGCTAAGAACGGAGCAGAACTAACTTTTCAAAAAATTCCTTTTGGAGAATACACTGCAAATACTTCTATTAGTGACGATTACTATGATCAAAGAAATTCCATCTACAATCGTTCTGCTGCATTAGAAAGAAAGATAGAAATTCAGACCGTTCGACAGGCTAATCCAAAAGACAGTATCTATGCTGAAATAAATATTAACATGAGTACACACGATTTTGGAAAGTTAAAACGGGGACAAATTGTGCAGTATACATTTGACGTAAAAAACACCGGAAACAAAGACCTTACAATTAAAAAAGTAATTGCAGCATGCGGATGCAGTACGATTTCATTTACCGAGGAAAGTATAAAGCCTGGGGAAATTGGACATGTAAATGTCTCCTTAGACACTAAGGATTTAAACGGGAAACAGGTGAAATCCATTACAATTATAGCAGACGCCTTCCCGACTACAAAAAGATTGGTACTTACTGCAGAAGTGTTTGAGTAGATGAATAGTTATTTGGATGAATGCTAATCAATTGTTTTTCGACTATTTTTAAAGCTTAACAACAAAAGAACCCATCCCAAAATAAAAAGTAAACCTCCAATAGGGGTTATTGGGCCTAAAAATTTCAAGGCATCTATTTGCCAAATAGAATTAAGCGTCAAAAGGTATATCGATCCCGAAAACAGGAGTATTCCAATAAGAAATAAGTTGATAACAGTTCCCAATTTATCGATCTTGAATGTAGTTGCTAAAAGCAATAGAATAAAAATACTCAGACTATGGGTTATTTGATAAAAAACACCTGTTTTCCAGCTATCTAATTTGTCTGCAGGTAATTCTAAGTTTTCCTTTAAGTAGTGTGCTCCCATAGCTCCTAGAGCGATAGCGATTACCATTGAAATAGTGGCAATTTGTAAATATCTATTTGTTTTCAAAATGGGCACTTTGGTTATTTAAAAAAAAACCTTGGCTCCAACTAAAAAGGAACCAAGGTGAAAGTCTTGTAATCCAACTAATCTTATCTATTAGAGATATATTCGTTAAGCTCTTCTTTTGATGAACTGAACGAGAATATTTTATTTACTTGATAAAAATTATCAATATCATAAGTAAAATTGTAAGCGAATTTAGCAAATTCCAATTTACCATCTTCAAAGTCAAAAGATTCAGATATGTAGATAATATTTTGAACACTCATACATTTGCCTTTTAGCGCTTGCTTAGCAACCATTAATTTATTGTCTGAAAAACTTTCTTCTTCAATCGCGTTTCTAATTGCATCTACATCATTCAATGGAGGAATACAACCAGTAGCCCCGTTGTAACCAGATACATAAACCACAGGAGCTGCTGCTTGAACCTGAGTCCCTGTATTCACTCCACTTGTTGATGTGGTTGTTGTTGTAGTTGTAGTTGTTGAAGTATGAGATGTTTCCATATTATCTGTCATGCCCATGTCAATATTATTGTTCATACCGTTCTCATTTACATTCACATTCATATTTAATTCAAGACCACCAACTGATACATTCATGTTAACATTTTCATTCACTTCATCAATATTGTCACTCATGCTGATATTTGCATCCATACTATTTTGCATGGCATTAATCTCCATGTCACTCAAATTGGCATTGTTTGCTGAGTTTGTTGTTGTCGTTGTTGATGTGGTTGTTGTAACTGTTTCATCGATTACCACATTATTTGTTGCTGGAGCCTCGACTGTATGATATACAATTTGCACTTGTTGATCATTTGTAGCTGCCTGTCCCATGGCAACCTCTCCAAAATAACGAAGTTTATAACCTTTCTTTGTACTTACAATTCTTGCTGTTACTTCAACATTCATCGATTCAAAATAAAAGTTTTTATCAATATCGGCTGCAACACCATCTGCGAATACAACTTTGACATGATTTTGATTGTTCGATAGTCCTGTTATCTTAACATTTGTCTGAGGTTCAGCGTTCTGTTTAATTCCGTTTACAATGGCATAAAAAGGGGTTGGATCTGATGCAAAGATTATTAGATTGGAAGTTTGCTGACCTATTCCTGATAGAATAGCCAAAATTGCAAATACATTCGTAAGTATTATTTTTTTCATAAAATATCTTTTTGATAAGTAAATTTAATTTTTAGATATGACATTACCATAGTTATGCCAAAAAATATTTTTAGCAATACAAGTTTGTTAATAAAATGTTAACCAATATAAGGTGCTTGGTGTTTGTATAGTGATTACATTTATGACCTTAAAATCGAAACCAGAGTAAATGAAAACAATACTAGTAATAGGTGCAGGAAGATCGTCATCATCCATGATACGTTATTTTTTGGATAATGCAGAAAAGGAGAATTGGTATATCAGAGTCGGAGACATGAATCTTGAAATGGCACAGGATAAAGTAGGAGAACATTCTAGAGCTGAGGCGTTTCAATTTGATGCTTTAAACAAAGACCTAAGGCGAGCAGAGTTGCAAAAAGTTGATTTTGTTGTATCTATGTTACCAGCCCGTTTTCATACAGAAGTTGTTAAGGATTGTATTGAATTGAAGATTAATGTAATCACACCTTCTTATGTTTCGGAAGAAATGAAAGAATTAGATGAAGCCGCAAAAGCAGCTGGGATTATTATCATGAATGAAATTGGAGTCGATCCTGGCATTGATCATATGAGTGCAAAAAAGGTACTTGATGAAATAGCAGAAAAAAACGGGGTTATTGAATACTTTGAATCATTTACAGGGGGATTGGTTGCTCCAGAAAGCGATGACAATCCTTGGAATTATAAATTTACATGGAATCCAAGAAATGTTGTTTTAGCGGGTCAAGGAAGTGCAGCTAAGTTTATTCAGCAAGGTCAATACAAGTATATTCCCTACAATAAATTATTTAGAAGAACTGAGATTATTGAAGTAGAAGGGCACGGCAAGTTCGAGGGATATGCGAATAGAGATTCCTTAAAGTATCGGTCAATTTATGGTTTGGAAGATATACCGACAATATATAGAGGAACATTTAGAAAAGTTGGTTTTTGTAGAGCTTGGAATGTATTTGTTTCTTTGGGAGCAACTGATGACAGTTATATACTTGAGGGCTCCAAAAATATGACGAAACGAGATTTCATCAATTCTTTTTTAGCATATAATCCGCACGATTCAGTTGAGTTAAAGCTCCGTCATTATATGAAAATTGACCATGACGATTATATTTGGGATAGGCTTGTTTGGTTAGGTATATTTGAAAAGGAGCCATTGAATTTAGAAAATGATATGACTCCAGCACAGATTCTTCAAAAGATCCTAGAAGAAAAATGGTCTTTAAATCCAGACGACAAGGATATGATTGTTATGTGGCACAAATTTGGGTTTAAAATTGATGGTGAATTACATGAGGTAAATTCTTCTATGGTTTGTATTGGAGAGGATCAAACTTATACAGCAATGAGTGAAACAGTTGGCTTGCCGGTAGCTATTTGTACAAAAATGATTCTCAATGGAACTATTCAATTAAAAGGAGTGCAATTGCCTATTCATAAAGAAATTTACGAGCCTGTTTTAAAGGAGTTGGAAGAGTATAATGTAGTGTTTGCAGAAAAAGAAGTAGAACCTAAGCCGTATACAGATATTGTTGTAATGTAGCTAAGTAGTGAAGAGCAGAATTCGATAACTTTCCAAAACGGAATTACCGAACTTTGATCATTTCTCCTATTTTCAGGATCTTTGAGGCTTTAATTTCGTTCAGCTTACAGATTTTATCCAAAGTCGTGTTGTATTTAAGTGACATAGCAAACAGCGAATCTCCTGATCTTACTTTGTGATAGGTAACCTTGTCGTCACCCGGCAATGTTTTCGTTTTTGAAGAATAATTAGACTTACTAGAGGATTTTCTTTTATATGCAAACATTTCTGCATGAATAAACAGGTTCTCACTTTTCAGTTGCCTATTCTTAAAATCAATAACCTCTTCAGGGTTAAAAGCATTGCCGAAAAATCTAATTTCAAAGTGTAGGTGATCTCCAGCAGAATGACCTGTATTACCTCCCAGGCCAATATGTTCACCAGCCCTAACCTCTTGATTTGCGGAAACAAAAAGCTTGTCTAAATGCGCATAATACGTTTCAAGTCCATTATAGTGACGTATAATTACCAGGTTACCATATCCACCCTTATTAAATTTTGCATAGCGAACAATTCCGTCGAAACAAGAGCTTAAGGTGTCTCCCGTAACTAGGTCAACATCAATGCCATAATGAAACTTTCTTCCTCGATATTTAAACCTTGAGGTAACCAATCCTGAATGTGGCATACAGAAATTATTATGGTTAGAATCTACCGTGCAGAGCCATAATGTATCTGGGGTTTTATATAAATCATTATCATACGTATAAGGTACTTGCGTATCCCAATTTTCTTTCCACAAGTAATTGCTATCTCCTTGAATAAATTCATGTAACGCAGGGTTCATAATGCCATCAAAATCAAGCATATGTATATATTCCCAGCTTTTGTCAGAAAAGATTACAACGGAATCCTCTCCCATCACAACTGTATCTTTTATGAATTGAGAAACCCCAAGAAATGATAATGACAATAATGATATAGCTAGCAAATACCTCATTACCTTCAAAAATAATCGGATTTAAAAAAACAAAATAAATAAAAATTCAAAGTTATAAACAGTGCTATTTAAACAAATACTTTACTAGAATACTACAAATTTGCCATTTGTTCTTCCAAGGAAACAGTACTACTCCCCTCTTTTTTTGGCACTAATGCCATTGCGTATTCACTTATGGCAGTAATTGTTAGACTCGGATTAACTCCCAAATTTCCGGGAATAATAGATCCATCTAGAATCATCATTCCCGGATAGTTAAATACTTCAAACTTGTCGTTTATAACCCCCGTTTCATCAGTTTCTCCCATCGGTATTCCACCTAAAATATGAGCCGTAGAAGACATGTTAAATAAAACTTCGGTTGTTGCGTTTTGAGGCAAACCATCTACTTTTTCTGCGTAGCGATGCATCACTTTTTGTCCGATATCAATATATGCTGGGACTCTATTTTCTTTTTTATTCTCGATACTGATTCTTGAGAAAGGAAAACGCTTATAAACCATTTTCATAGAATTGTCGAGGCTTTGCATCACCAAAAATACAACTGATTTCTCTGCAAACTTTCTTCCAATTAATTGTTTAAAGAAAGTTCTTGGTTTGTAGAAAATATTTCCGAACCATACAAATGGCCTTAGGAATGGTGTTGACTGCTTTGTAGCTAAAGTAGAGAACATTTTCATAGAGTTTGAGCCACTAGGATATTTAACAATTTCTATATGTGTATCATCGTCTGGATTAAAAATGGAAGAAATCGCTATACCATTATTCAATTTTTTATCCTTTGATGTAACACCGCAAAGCGTTTCAGAGTTAGTTCTTAAATTTTCTCCAAGTGTTTCCGATAAGTTTGTCAAGGTTTTGTACTTGTGCTTCTGTTTTAAAAGAATATCCATTGTTCCCAATACACCAGCTGCAAATACAATATTTTTTGTTTTAAACACCTGTCTTTTTTTGGATAGAAATGCAGTACTACTAACCGTATGAATAGTATACAATTCACCATCGTATTCAATCTTAGTTGCTTTGGTTTCAGCTTTAATTTTTGCACCAAATTTTTGCGCAAAATATAAATAGTTATAATCCAACGAATTCTTTGCGGTTTCTTTGCAACCAACCATACAACCTGCGCATTCGGTACACCCCTTTCGCATCGGTCCTAAACCTTTAAAATACGGGTCTATTTCTTTTTCCGTATCTCCAAAATACACACCTACATCAACGCCCTCAAAAGATTCAGGCCTCCCCATTTCTTGAGCTATCTCTTTCAGAATAGCGTCTTCCTCTCCAAATTTTTTGTTCTTTACTGTCCCCAACATAAACTTGGCCTTTTCATAAAAAGGAAGCAAGGTTTGTTTCCAGTCTTTAGATTTAGTCCACGAAGGATTAGAGAAAAATTCATCTGGTGGAAACATATGTGTGTTAGCGTACACCAAACTTCCACCACCAACACCTACTCCACTGAGTATAAAAACATTTTTAAAAAAGGTTAAACGCTGAAAACCGAACCACCGAAACATTGGACTCCAGAAAAACTTCGCTAGTTTCCAGTTGTTCTTTGGAAAGTCTTTTGCTTTGTACTCTTTCCCCATTTCCAATACAAGTACATCATACCCTTTTTCAGCAAGCCGCATAGCAGAAACTGAGCCTCCAAAACCAGAACCTATAATAATGTGATCATATACTTTATCTGACATTTATATATCTAGTTAAACTTTAAACAGTAGAAAAGAATTCGCTTATAGCTTAAACAACTTAAAAGAATGGCTACCAATTTTTAAAATATAGACATTTTGAGGCAAATATGATAAATCAATCTCTCTGGATGAAAGATCATTAACTCCGCTAAGAATTAGTCTTCCATGGATTGAGTAAAGTTCATAAGGTGTTGCTTTTGACGACATAGATTGAATTGAAACTTTATTCGTTGTTGGGTTGGGATAAATGCTAATTTCATCATTAAACTGAGAGCTTTCTATCAAAGTTGGCCCCCCAATTAATCCATTTATATCGTATCTGGAAAAAAACTTCCAAACTTCAACAGAAGCATCAATATCAAAATTTGTTCCTGCACTCGGAAAAGCCGTACTTGCCCATGTATGTTGGCCACCGGTTATTTTGAAATGTTCTACCGTTGCATCATTATCCCCTCCATGATATATTATATGTTCCACAGTACTTCCATCAGAAGTATTTATATCTGGGATATTAGTAACACTTGGAGTTGTATTGTTATTATTGAAGTTTACCCAATAATCCAAAACATCTATAATTGATTTAGAAAAGTTAGCACCAGTATAAGGAACTGTCCCATCCGCTGTACCATGTATTTCAAGAATAGGAGTTGGATGCTGCGGATTGCATGAATTAAATGTAGCAGGCGACATAGAACCAGTTACAGAAGCTATAGCAGCAATTTTATCGCTTAATTGACAAGCTAAATGATAACTCATAAAACCACCATTTGACATCCCAGTACTATAAACTCTTTCTGCATTTATATTATAATCTAAAGAAATAGAATCCAACAATGCACTAGCAAACCCAACGTCATCTACCGTGCTTCCTCCCCACCCAACATTAAAATGCGTTGTTCCAGTAGCATCTGGCATTCCATTGGGGTGCACAATAATAAAATTCGCCGTATCTGCAATTGACCGAAAATCTCCATACCACATTTGCTCTGTTGCATTACTGGTATAACCATGAAAATTAAAAACTAAAGGCACTGCAGAACTTCCTGTGTAACTAGCTGGAACATAAAGAATATATTCTCTTTGCAAAGCGTCATGCGTAATTGTAGCTGTTATAGTTTGCTGTGAAGTTCCGGAAAATGCTAGACCAATAAAGGCAACAAGGAATGCTATTTTTTTCATACTATTTTTTTTAATATTGACCAATTTACATTAAATAGTTTAAAGCTAGCTATCAAGTTTACGGTAAAATATATTACGGCAAGTAATCACTAGTCCCAATGATTATCTACTAAAAAGATTAAGGAAGCCAATGAAGCTGCACCTAATTCCAATTCTCGCTTGTTAACATTTTCAAATATATCACTTGGTGCATGGTGAAAATCAAAATAACGTTGTGAATCAGGAACTAATCCAACTAGGCATATCTTGCCATCTTTAAGCGGTCCAATATCAACTCCGCTGTAGCCTTTCTTTATAAAAAACAAATCATAAGGTTCCAGCAAAGATTCAAATTGTTGTAAAGAAGTTAATTGCTCAGGAGTTCCGTCTACGGTAAAACCTTTAGGAGTAAAACCTCCTCTGTCTGTTTCAATAGCGAAAATGTGCTCTTCTCCTTTGTTTTTTACCATTTCTGCATAGGTTTTACCTCCTCTATTTCCATTTTCTTCATTCATATAAAGAATACATCTGATCGTGTGTTTTGGACGTATTCCTAGGTTTTTAAAAATTTTCAATACTTCTATACTTTGCACAATTCCAGCTCCGTCATCATGCGCTCCTTCTCCAACATCCCAAGAATCCAAATGGCCACCAACAACAATTATTTTATCTGGAAATTCACTTCCTTTTATTTCCGCTATTACATTATAAGATATTGTATCTGGTAAAGTTTTACATTCCAATTTCATCTTTGCTTCCGTTTCTTTATCTTTTTTCAATTGCTCGCTTAAATTATGCGCATCGACAGTGCTAATAGCAACTGAGGGGATTTTTAAATCAGCTCCTTCATAAGTCATAGAACCTGTATGGGGATTCAAATCTTGCTTCAAAGTCATCGAACGCACAAGAACACCTATAGCACCTAATTTTGAGGCTCTAACAGCTCCCCAATATCTTTGATCTACGCATCCGCCATATGCGTGAAATGTACTTAGTCGTGTAGGATTCATTGGGCGATTGTAAAAAACAAAATTGCCTTTTATTTTGTTTTCGCCTAATTCATCCAATTCATCCCATGATTTTACTTCTACAATATTCCCTTTTAAAACACCATTTGTCCCAACAGATCCACCATAGGCCAAACATTTAGATTGATACAGCTTTATTTGTTTCGAGGAAAAGTCTAGACGCTCTTTACTTCCCCTTACCCAATGGGGAACTAAAATTTCCTGTAAGTAAATAGAATCCAAAGCATATCTTTTCAACACATTCTGACCCCAAGCAATTGCTTTGTAGGATGCATCAGAGCCACTGATTCTATGTCCAACCCCCTTGCACAATTCCTTTAAATTTTGATGACATTCTCCATTTGTTAAGGCTTCATCGAAAATATACCGAATCATTGAAGAATCATTTAATTCTATCTGAGAAAGAGTAAAAATTGGAGAAAATAGTATTACAATAAAAAAGGTTTTAAACATGTTTGATGATTTTGTTAATAAGTGCGCAAATGAAAATAGAAGCTCAAAGACATAATATAGCCAGAAGTCTTTATTTTTATCAATACCAAAAATAAATAAAATGGCTAGAACTCCAACTATTCAAATTGAATTAGGCTTTAAGGCTCCTGACTTTACATTACCAGATGTGATTTCAGGGAAAAGTTATAGTCTTTCAGATTTACAAGGTGCAAAAGGTACGGCGGTTTTTTTCATATGCAATCATTGCCCCTTTGTGATTGATATAATTGATGAGCTGGTAAGAATTGGTAATGATTATATGAAAAAAGGAATTGGATTTGTTGTTATTAGTTCAAATGATGTAATAAACTATCCAGATGACTCTCCTGAAAACATGAAACTATTTGCTGCGAATTATAATTTCCCATTTCCTTATTTATATGATGATACTCAAGAGGTAGCAAAGGCATATACTGCTGCCTGCACGCCGGATATAAATGTATTTAATGCAGAACTAAAATGTATTTACAGAGGTCAGATGGATAAATCCAGACCTGGCAACAATTATCAAAGCGATGGAAAGGACTTAAGAAAAGTGTTTAATTATTTGCTAGAAAATAAAGACATTGACTTTGAACAACTCCCAAGTATTGGCTGTGGAATAAAATGGAAAGCTTGAGTACTGTGCATTTTAACTTTAGATATCTTATTTTATTAATAGCAGCTAGTCATAGTATTTCTTCTGTATCACAAACTGA
>Ga0255773_10005473_pt1 | contig 10414 bp, 10 predicted proteins | sample 011ome_17_FD_179971 | JGI IMG/M metagenome (GOLD analysis project Ga0255773, IMG submission 179971) | Coastal salt marsh microbial communities from the Groves Creek Marsh, Skidaway Island, Georgia - 011502XT metaG (version 2) | ecosystem: Environmental > Aquatic > Marine > Intertidal zone >...
CTTTACTCAATGAAAATATCCCTCCAACTTGAGCCATTGCTTCAATTTGTAACACTCCAGGCATAATTGGATTCCCAGGAAAATGACCTGTAAATTGAGGTTCATTCATTGTAATATTTTTCACACCGACAATTGAATCTTCCGTAATTTCCATTATCTTATCAACCATTAAAAATGGATATCGGTGAGGGAGCATTCTTTCAATATCATTGATATCATAAAGAGGCGCTTTTGTCAAATCAAAATATTTCCCTTGCTTAGCCTGCTCTTTCATAATTCCTTTAATGATCTTGGCATAAGACGTATTTCCTGAATGACCTGGCCTAGCTGCCAAAATATGGCCCTTAATTGGTTTACCAACCAACGCTAAATCGCCAATTACATCCAATAATTTATGACGCGCTGGTTCGTTAACAAACTTTAAATCAATATTATTCAGTGTATTTCCTTGTATTTTAATATCTAAGTGTTCTTTGCCTAAAAGCTTTGCCAAATGATCAATCTCATCTTGCGGAACATTCTCTCTTTCAACTAAAATTATTGCGTTATCGATATCACCCCCTTTTATCAAACCAGCCTCAGCCAACATTTCTAGCTCCCTCAAGAAAACAAACGTTCTACAGGGAGCTATGTTCTCTTTAAATTCAGAAATATCATACATAGAAGCATGCTGGGTTCCTAATACCGAAGAATCATAGTCCACCATTACCGTAAGTCGGAAATCATCATAAGGTATGCCAAGCATTTCAACTCCTTTTTCTAGGTCTTCGAAAGGCTTATTTTCCTTAAACTCAAAAAATTCTCTATCTATCTTTTGCTCTTTAAGTCCAATTGCTTCAATTGCTTCAACAAAAGGCAATGCACTTCCATCCATAATTGGAATTTCAGGACCCTCCAGTTTAATCAAGGCATTGTCCACCTGCATTCCATAAAGAGCAGCCAATAAATGCTCTGTAGTATTTACTTTAACACCATTTTTTTCCAAGGTTGTCCCCCTTTCCGTAGAAACTACTAAATCAGCATCAGCAGGAACAATTGGCTCTCCTTCAATATCTGTTCTTTGAAACTTATACCCGTGATTTTCCGCTGCAGGCTCTATGATTACTTTTACTTTTTCCCCGGTATGCAAACCGACTCCTTCTAGCTCTATGGGCGCAGTTAACGTGTGTTGTTTTTTATTCATATATCCAACTATGTCCAATTATTTGGGGGTTTAATTTCTTCCAATATATTTTGCATCTCGATTATTTGTCCTCTCATTTTCGGCAGCCCTCTAAACAAAACATAGCTCCGTTGATAATCGCCTATTGAAAAAGCAGGAGACCCTTGAATGATTTCGTTTTCTTTTGAAACATCTCTCGCCACCCCTGATTGTGCAGCAATTTTAACACCATCTGCCAGTTTTAGGTGGCCAACAATACCTACCTGACCTCCAATCATCATATTCTTTCCCAATTTAGAAGAACCAGCTATTCCTGTTTGAGCAGCAATTACAGTATTCTCTCCAATATCTACATTATGCGCTACCTGAATTAAATTATCGAGTTTCACACCTTTTCGAATAAAAGTAGATCCCATTGTTGCCCTATCAATAGTGGTATTGGCACCTACCTCGACATAATCTTCCAGTATTACATTTCCAATTTGCGGTACTTTCTGATAATTATTATCCGCATTCGGAGCAAATCCGAATCCATCAGAACCAATTATTGCGCCTGAATGAATTGTACAAGACTCCCCTAATTTACAGTTGACATAAATTTTAACTCCTGAAAAAATAGTTGAATCCTTTCCAATAGTCACGTTATCTCCAATATATACATGTGGATAAATTTTAACATTTTCGCCAATAGTAACATTTGTTCCAATGTACGCAAAAGCTCCTACATAACAATTCTCTCCAAGCGAAGCTGAATCTGAAATAAAAGAAGGTTGCTCAATTCCTTGTTTGTTTTGGGTTGCCTGATCATAAACAGTAAGTAATTTTGTCAAGCACTTATATGCATCGTCTACTTTGACTAAGGTTAATGTTATTGGGAGATCTTTCTCGGGAACAAAGGATTTATTTACAAGAGCGATAGTCGCTTCTGTTATATAAATAAACTCTTCGTATTTGGGATTAGCTAGAAAAGTTATTGTCCCCGGTTTACCCTCTTCAATTTTTGCCATATCACAAACTGTGGCTTCCGGGTTTCCTTCGATTTCACCTTCTAATAGTCCAGCAATTTGTTGTGCAGTAAATTCCATTGGTTCAAATTTAATAAGATTTTAAAACAGAAACCTAAATAGCGAAAATATTTTCGAGTACTTATCCACTAATAGATGGATAGCACAAGAAAAACTTTCTTATAGTCATAGATAATGCTTGAATATTGAGATTGTCTGACGCCTCAGTTATATCCTTTACAGAACCATCTTTGAATAAAATATTTATGCTATCCATTTCCGGATTGTAAGCATTGTTCTCTATATTGTTATTGAACACAAAATACTTGGCCTCTTCTTCACTAATAGCATAATGTTTTGAAGCAAGCTGAATATGTTTCTCTACTTGTTCTTCACTAAACTCTTCTTTTTGAATTTCTACCTTTAATAACTGGCGATTCACTAACATATTACACAACTCTGCCAATACTTTATCGGTATGATTACTCCAAACTTTAATAGCACCTAATACATCGTAGTCGTCCAATTCTGTAAAAGATTCTAGAATTTTTTTGGATTGAAAATCTTCTTTACTTATGTCATTATATAAAAATAATTTAAACGCAGGACTACAAAATAAATCAGAACCATTCTTAGCCAAATATTTTGCTCGTTTCAAAATTTTCTCCAATAAAAACTCAGCGCTAATTACCGTTTTATGCAAATAAACTTGCCAATACATTAATCGACGGGCAACAATAAACTTCTCAATAGAGTAAATCCCTTTTTCATGAATTACGAGCTCGTCATCAACAACATCTAACATTTTTATGATCCGCTGACTACTCACCACCCCTTCTGAAACACCTGAATAAAAACTATCTCTTTTTAGATAATCTAACCGGTCCATATCCAACTGACTTGAAACCAGCTGGTGCAAAAATTTCTTTGGATACTTATTATTAAATATTTGAATGGCTACGTCTAATTTTCCATCAAACTGTTTATTCAGTTCGGCCATGAATAATGCAGAGATATCTTCATGGGTTAACTCTTGTACAATAGAATGTTCTAAAGCATGAGAATATGGGCCATGTCCAATATCGTGCAAAAGTATAGCTAGCGTTACTCCAATAGCTTCCTCTTCTGTAATTTCATTTCCATTTGTCCGAAGCGTTTCAATTACCTGCCCCATAAGGTGAGTACAACCCACCGCATGATGAAATCGAGTATGCAAAGCTCCTGGATAAACAACATCTGTTAGTCCCAATTGTTTAATCCTTCTTAGGCGTTGAAAATATGGATGGTTTATTACATCTAAAATAATATCATATGGTAATGAAATAAAACCATACACAGGGTCGTTAAATATTTTCTTTTTATTGGTTGATTCCACTAAAGGGGAGTTCTAAATAATTCATTTCTTTCAAAAAACAAAGATAATGAATAAGATGCGAGGCACAACTATTTTTGAAACGCATTCGCTATTTAAAAATAGTTTAACGAAGTCAGATTGTTTATTATCTTTATTCCCTAATGGTTCACGTAGATTTCCATATAACGCTTCAAACTTCATCTTATTATCCAGATAGTAAGATGAAATTTTCATTGTCTATAAAAACCTATGTGAATTTTGATGCGGATGAATTATTAGAACTCCCCTTAACTTATTTTTACATTGTAAAACAAATTTAAAAAAATATACCATGGCTAAAATACTTTGGGCAGATGACGAGATAGATTTATTAAAACCCCATGTTATGTTTCTAGAAGGAAAAGGGCATCAAGTCAAAACAGCTAATAGCGGAAATGAGGCAATCGACGAAATTACAGCTTCCAATTTTGATATTGTTTTTTTAGATGAAAACATGCCAGGACTCACCGGTTTAGAAACTCTAGAAAACATAAAAAAAGATCACCCCAACTTACCTATTGTAATGATTACCAAAAGTGAAGAGGAGTCTATCATGGATGAAGCCATCGGAGGTCGGATAGCTGATTATTTGATTAAACCCGTTAATCCCAACCAAATACTATTATCCTTAAAAAAGAACTTAGAAGGAAAACGGCTCGTTAATGAAAAAACCACTTCAGGATATCAACAAGAATTCAGGGAAATCGCAATGGATTTGCAAGATGAAATGGACTTTCAAGAATGGGACAACATGTATAGACGTATTACGCGCTGGGAGCTAAAACTTGAAAAAAGCAATGATGATGGAATGAAAGAAATTCTTTCCATGCAAAAGAAAGAGGCGAATGATTTATTCTCTCGTTTTATTGAGAACAATTATTTGGAATGGTTGAATGGGACAGAAGATGCTCCTGTAATGAGCCATACATTATTGCAAAAGAAAGTTTTCCCATACTTAAATAAAAAAACCTTTTTAATTGTAATTGATAATTTGCGATATGACCAATGGAAAGTTTTACAACCCGTACTTTCAGAATACTTTACGATTGATGAAGAGGATAATTACTATGGGATTCTCCCAACCGCTACTCAATATGCAAGAAATGCGCTTTTTGCTGGATTAATGCCAACAGAAATTGCGAAAAAATATCCGAAAAAATGGAAAAACGATGATGATGAAGGAGGGAAGAATTTATTTGAAAAAGATTTCCTAGAGGGAAATTTAATTAGAAATGGAATTACTGGAAAATTTTCATATAACAAGATAACGAACTTAAGCACTGGGAAAAAATTAGTAGATAATTTTTCAAATTTATTACAGAACGATTTTAATGCAATCGTTTATAATTTTGTAGACATGTTATCTCATGCCAGAACAGACATGGAAGTAATTAGAGAGTTAGCTAGTGATGAAGCTGCATATCGATCATTAACACTGAGCTGGTTTGAACACTCTTCCTTACTGGATATATTTAAACTCATTGCAGATAATGGTTGTGATGTTGTTATTACTACAGACCACGGAACGGTAAGAGTAGATGAGCCAAGCAAGATTGTTGGCGATAGGAACACAAACACCAACTTAAGATACAAACAAGGCAAAAACTTGAGCTATGAAAAAAGAGATGTCTTTGAAGTTAAGAGACCTGGAGAAGCATTTTTACCACAATTAAATGTGAGTAGCACCTACGTATTCGCCAAAGACACTAAGTTTTTTGTCTACCCAAATAATTATAATCATTACATGAATTATTATAAAGACACATTTCAGCACGGGGGAATTAGCTTAGAGGAGGTCATTATTCCAATAATAAAAATGCGTTCAAAAATTACTAAGAAAAAGGAAACGCCCAAGAATGACAAATATGATAGATATAAAAGGTAATTAATCTTCGTATACTGCCAATGCCTGTATAAATTCAATAATTGATTCTTTTTTGTCGTCAGAGCAATTGGCACAATATTTATGCGCTAGGTTAATTACACTATTAATAGTAATATCTTCTGGTAGAACACGGGAATTATATTCTAAAGACAATATTCTCAACCAAAATTCCGAATTATCAAAAGCAACAGTATTTAATTGGTTGAGCAATTCATTTGGATTATGTAAAAAATAAGAAAACGCATTAACCCCTAAATAGCGACATTTTATACTATCCATTTCTGGTAATAAAGTATTTAACGCTTCAAAATATTTTATCCGCCATGAAGGATCTTGGGTTTGTAAACTGTCAGAAATAGCTTGTATATATGTGTAGTTTATGCTATCTCCTTTTCCTTGTAAGATTAAATGAGTTGCTTTTCGAGCATTCATTTCACCTTTCATATCGGCAACATATTCTGCTCCATCTAAAGTAGAAATAAGCATTTCCGGCTCTGCATCTTCAATTTGGCAAGAACAACAAAAGAAAAAAATTATACTAATCCATTTTACCATTGCGCAAATATAATCAATACAAACTCAATTATTAGCAACTATTATACTTGCAAAACAATTGTGACAACTCTAAAACTCTTGTAATAGTAAATACAGTGTAAATACTTTTGAATAAAAGAATAACCCGCTTACCCTAAAGACCTCTTTTATCTCCTAAAATTAAAAATCCAGATCTTCTCATAACTAATTAATTCTTTAATATTAGCTATCTTTGAAGGATGAAGTTTTCGAAGAAATATATCCGATTTAATTGGCTAACACTTGTCTTAATTTATTTAGTTGTTGTCGCGGGAAGCTTTGTAAGAATAACAGGCTCAGGAATGGGCTGCCCTGATTGGCCAAAGTGTTTCGGCCAATGGATACCTCCGACTTCTGAAATAGAATTACCAGAAAACTACAAAGATGCTTATATCGAAAAAAGAACAGCTAAAATTGAAAAATTTGCTGTAATTCTCAAAAAAATAGGACTTAAGGAAACTTCTAACCAGCTCAAAAACGACCCCAATTTAAAAGTTGAACAAGATTTTAACATGAAAAAAACATGGATAGAATACGTGAATCGACTTTTTGGTTTTTTAGCAGGAAATGCAATGCTTGTGAGTTTTCTTTGGTTAATTCTCAAATACAGAAAAAGAAAGTTGATTTTATTAACAGGAAGCAATCTAATTCTGATGGGTTTTCAGGCATGGTTCGGATCTATTGTAGTAGCCTCTAACCTAGTGCCATGGACAATTACAATTCACATGCTTTTAGCTCTATTAATTATAGCATTACAAATCTTTTTTATCAAAGAGATAAGTCCAATACAAAGTAAAACTTTGCCGCAATCCAAATTGGAATTCTACCTTATTTGGATCTGCCTAGGGGTTACTTTTTATCAAATGTTTTTGGGAACACAAGTAAGAGAATCTATAGACGAATTAACTGCTTCAGGAATAACCAGAGATCAATGGACAGCCGAGCTTGGTTTAAGTTTTTACATTCATCGAAGTTTTTCTTGGCTAGTTCTACTATTACTGTCCTTTGTCGCATGGAAAAATGAACAAAAGAATAAATATATTTCTATACGCTATGTATCCTTTTTTTTAATTGTAGAACTTTTGTCAGGAGTTTTATTAGCTCACTTTGAAACTCCCGGACTAGTTCAAACAAGCCACTTAATATTTGCAACCATTATTTTCGGAATACTGACAATGATTGTTTTTAGAAGTAGAATATTAAGTATTAAACCTATTTAATTTACTTGTCAATAAAGCTCTACCTATCTAAAACATCTTAGTTAGTTAAACCTTTAAATTTAGGTCAAGCGCTAAAACAAGAGTATCCATAATATAAAAGTTGATTTTGTGAAAATCTGTTAAACATTTAATAGACTGCAATATTGTTTCTCTTTTAATCGTATTTATAATGAATGCATCTTTAGTCTATAATGTTAACAACTTTGTTGGTTAATTAAGTTATTTTGTCTATATTTATAGCTCACTCATCGAAAAACCCCATTGAATATGCTAGAATTAAGCAAGAAGGTATTGGAAAAAGTAAGTTTTGATAGATCCTTATTTCACAAGGAATTAGTTAAAGCTATAAGTTGGTTAAAGAAAGATGAAGTTCCTTCATTAAAAGCATGGTGTCTCGCCTCCTTTGCCATGTATAATGATGTGATTCTAGAGGTGTTTGATTCTGTCCAGAAAAATAAACAGCTTATATTATAGGAGCTTTTCAGCTCCTTTTTTTATGCAAAATTCTAACTCTTTAAAAAGGTTATGTTTCTTTTTAAACCCGAAAACTTTGTTCTTTTTACTGCAGATCTTCGAAATAATTCTTTAAAAGTATCCTCCTGCAAACCTTTCCAGTCACCTTTGGTCATTGAAAGCAAATCAGGATGTGGGTTAAATGCGGGTTCATTGTGTTGAAGGGAAAAACTGTTCCAAGGGCAAACTTGCTGGCAAATATCACAACCAAACATCCAATTATCCATTTTACCTTTAAGTTCTTGAGGTATTGCTTCTTTAAGCTCAATAGTAAAATAGGAGATACACTTACTACCGTCAACGACATAGGGTTGGATTATTGCTCCTGTAGGACAAGCATCAATACATTTTGTACAACTTCCACAGTAATCCTGAACCGGTGAATCATAGATTAAGTCTAAGTCAAGTATTATTTCAGCAATGAAAAAATATGAGCCTTGATTTTTATTTATAAGATTAGCATTTTTTCCAATCCAACCTAAACCGGCTTTTTTTGCCCAAGCTCGATCTAATACCGGTGCAGAGTCAGTAAAGACTCTTGCATCTACTTGTCCTACATTATCTTGAATGAAATGAAGTAAGGACTTAAGCTTGCGCTTTATCACGAAATGATAATCCTCTCCATAAGCATAAGTAGAAATTTTCGGTGCTGTTGGATCGCTTTGTTTTTGATCTGAATAGTAGTTATATAATAAAGAAATAACCGATTTTGAACCTTCCACCAATAATCGAGGATCTAATCGTTTATCAAAATTATTCTCCATATAAGACATCTCTCCATGTTGTTTCTCTTTTAGCCATTTCTCTAAACGAGGTGCCTCCTCTTCTAAAAAATCAGCCTTGGAAAACCCGACAAACGAAAAGCCCAATCGATGCGCTTCTTCTTTAATTAATTGTGTATTCTTAAATTTAGGCATGGATTTAAAAATTAGTTACTTCTTAAAGATAACCAATTTTAAAAACAAGATTACAACGAAAAGTCCAACCCAAAACCACCATTGACCAAATACAATGGGAATTTCTTCCGCTTGTTTTTGAAGGGATTTTTCTGAAGGGTGAATTTGCTGTTGACCAATTTCCTTGTTAATCGAAAGTGCTTCCGGTGTAATGTCAATTTCCAAATCTGACTTTTCCTGCTGTAAAATAACGTTAACATCTTCGTTTATAGAATCTATGTTTGCTGCAAAATTTAGATTTACAACACTAATAAACATTACAAATAGCATTAGTTTCTTCATTGTAAATTGCTTAAAACAAGCCGCCTTGAGTTGTTCCTCGTTCTTTTCCTAGGTGCTTATATGACAATTCCGTAACCATTCTTCCGCGTGGTGTTCTTGCAATATATCCTTCTTGAATTAAAAAGGGCTCATAAACTTCTTCTATTGTTCCAGCTTGTTCTCCTACTGCAGTTGCAATGGTTGTTAACCCGACGGGGCCACCGCCAAATTTTTCAATCATTACCGATAATATTCGGTTATCCATTTCGTCCAAACCATGTTTATCTACATGCAGAGCCTCTAATGCAGTAGCAGTAATAGCAGTATTTATAGTTCCATCACCTTTTATTTGGGCAAAATCCCTAACTCTTCTTAAAAGAGCGTTCGCTATTCTCGGGGTCCCTCTACTTCTTCCAGAAATTTCAAAAGCAGCTTCATAATCAATGGGAATATCTAGAATTCCAGACGAGCGCTCTACGATGTCTGTTAGAATTTTAGTCTCATAATATTGCAAACGACTACTGATACCAAAACGCGCTCTTAAAGGGGCCGTAAGCATACCTGAACGTGTTGTTGCCCCAATTAAAGTGAATGGACTTAATTCTATTTGAACCGTCCTTGCATTCGGCCCAGAATCGATAAGGATATCAATTTTATAATCTTCCATTGCTGAATATAAATATTCCTCAATAACTGGACTTAGTCGGTGAATTTCATCAATAAACAAAACATCCCCTTCTTCTAAGTTTGTTAATAATCCCGCTAAGTCACCTGGTTTATCCAAAACAGGGCCAGAAGTAACTTTAAAACCAACACTCATTTCGTTGGCTATAATATTTGCCAATGTTGTTTTACCAAGACCAGGTGGACCATGCAACAATACGTGATCTAAAGGTTCGTTTCTTAAAATAGCGGCTTTTACAAAGACTTGTAAATTATCTGTAACATGCCTTTGCCCAGCAAAATCGTCAAATAATTTAGGGCGTAACACCTGTTCCATTTCTTTGTCAGAGCCATCTGATCCATCGGCGTGTATGTTGTATTCTTCTATCACTCTTTAACAAAGATAACAAAGCAAATTATTCTTTTAATATCTGTTCTTTATAAATATCCCCAAAGTATATTTTAACTCTTAAAATATACTCTGGAGCTGTAAATGATTCTTTTATTTTCCGGTTCGATTTTATTGCCAATCTATATCCAACACCACCGCCTATTCCAAAGTACCTCAAGAATTTGTATTCAATAGTCATGGCGGGCTCATAAATGACTATCCATGAACTATCTTTTGTGATATCGAGGTCTACATCATCATATTGCGCTTTCCCTAAACCAATTTGCACGGGAATTTCTGCACTCCAATATTTAGATTTATAAAAGTTATACTCAAAGAACACCACGGCATAGCCAAACTTTAAATCTACATTATTTGAATTAGGAAGAGTAG
>Ga0255773_10005478_pt1 | contig 10403 bp, 7 predicted proteins | sample 011ome_17_FD_179971 | JGI IMG/M metagenome (GOLD analysis project Ga0255773, IMG submission 179971) | Coastal salt marsh microbial communities from the Groves Creek Marsh, Skidaway Island, Georgia - 011502XT metaG (version 2) | ecosystem: Environmental > Aquatic > Marine > Intertidal zone > Salt...
TAAATGAATTTAGTCGAAGCTTTTTTAGTCATGTTTTATATTTTCGGAGCTAATTCTAAAATCAAGGTATATGAAACACTTATTTACGTTAATACTAACACTGGCATCCTTTGCTATGTTCGGTCAGGTAACAATACTTTTCGAGGACTTCGAAGGCGCTGTGAACCAAATTTATCAGGGAAACACAACACCAGTTTCAATCAATGGACTTACGAACTGGGAATTTGTAACCACACAGGCTGGTGGCAGACTTCAAACCCAAGTTGGAGTGGCAAATTCAGGAAGTAAGTCAATGACTTTAGATGATAATGGCTGTTGCATCGATCCTAAAAATGAGGTTAGATTGACACATGACATGTCAGCTTTTACTTTGGCAGACTCAATTGAATTGAATTTTTGGGCTTTACATAACAATGATGAAAATGATTTAGGAGATCGCGTTTGGATAAGAGGATCAAACGTTGATCCGTGGATCGAAGTAGTTAATCTCGCTGCTATATTCAATTCAGGAAATGATAATATTTGGCTAGAGTTTACTGTTGATGTTGACGCTGCATTACAAGCCAATGGACAGGTTTTTACAAACACTTTTCAGGTGAGCTTTGGTCAAGAAGATAACTCTCCATTTACTGGTGGTGATGGGCACATATTTGATGATGTTTCACTATTGGTTTATCAATATGGAGTGAACTTTACGAACGCGAACACCACTGTATGCTTTAATGAAGTAAATGGATTTGCTGTAGCTGAAGCCATTTTAGGTGCTCCTCCATATAATTATGTTTGGAGTACAGGTGCTACTACCGATAGTATCGGAGGTCTTGCACCAGGAACTTATTGCGTGACTGCAACCGATGCAAATGGAGATACCACATCAAATTGCATTACCATTGAAGGAACTGATTCTATTTTTTCTTCTGCAACGATCACTACACCTTTGATCTGTAAGTATGATATCTCTGAAGTTTCTCTAACGGCCTCGGGAGGTGATCCGTTAACGGAGGCCTATTTGATGGATACGACTTCTGCAAATTACAATTGGGATTCTTCAGGCACATGCACTTCAGTTTTTCTACCTGGCTCTGTGACGGGGTTATTGGACATTGGTTTTGATTTTGAGTTTTATGGCAATAGCTACGATCAATTTCAGATTGCCCGTAATGGTTACATTGGTTTTGGTGGTGGATTAGATGATGGATGCTGCTCGGGAGAACCGGTTCCTCACAACAGTGCTTTCGAGCCAGACAATGCCATTTTCGCTGCATGGTTTGATGTTGATGGTGGTGAAATTACCTATTGTTTGAGTGGAGAAGCTCCTTTCCGAAGGCTAATCGTAAATTTTTTGGCTTTGGGAGATAACACCATTGACGATAACTACACTGGTCAAATCATTTTACACGAAACAACCAATTGCATAGAAATTCAAACAGAATATATGCAGTATGGGGGGTACTACAATCAGTTTGATGATGTTACTCAAGGAATTACCAATGATGGTAGTACTCTAGGTCAGGCATATCCAGGAAGAAATGCTGACGAAGGCGGTGCTTCTGGTGGATGGGAAGCTGATAGCTCTTACGTTCGATTCTGTCCCGTTGATTCTACAGGTTTAGCTTATTTATGGTCAAATGGCTACGTGGGTAACACAGCTTACGGATTGGAGCCTGGAACTTACACTGTGAGTGCTACAGACGTAAATGGCTGTTCATCTTTTGAAACGGTAGTTATTGATCCTGCCACATCTAATTTGACACTTAATCCAGTATTATCTGATATTTCTTGTTTTGGTTTTAATGATGGTATGATTGAGACTGATCAAACAGGAGGTATAAACCCTATTTCCTACACATGGAGTAGCGGTCAAACCTCGGCTGACATCGCTAGCCTTATAGAAGGCAACTATTCTGTTGTAGCAGAAGATGCCGTTGGTTGTTTGGATAGCGTAAATGGGATGATGATCCAAGAGCCAGAGCTTCTAGTTAGCAACGTGTACTTTTTGCAATCTACGCAATGTCCAAAGGATGAAAATGGATCAATTGGCATCGTTATCGATGGCGGTGTGGAACCGTACGATGTTGTTTGGAATAATGGTCAAGTTGGTCCAATTGCTTCAAATTTGCCAGCTGGGTCTTATCAAGCGACAATAACAGACTCATCAGGATGTCAAGCGTTTCAATCAGCTGTAATTCTTGCTGAATTCAATTCACCAAATGTCGATTTGGGTGCAAATATTACTCAAACAGCTGGAGGCACAGTAACTTTGAATGCAGGTCCTCAAAGTGCTTACTTGTGGAACACAGGTGCCACATCTCAAACCATTCAAGCTGCTCTCACTGGTGTTTATTGGGTTGAAGTATACAATGGAAACGGTTGTTCAGCTTCAGACTCAATTTATGTTGAGATTTGGCCAACAGGAATCAACGATATCGCTGATGACGCGAAGTTTGCTCTTTATCCAAATCCAACGTCAAGCAACTTGATGTTGAACCTTGAAGGAATGGAAAGTGCATCTGATCTAACAGTGCGAATAGTGAACATTCAAGGTCAAATCGTAATGGAGAAAGTGTTGAATACCATTTCTTCTGCAGAAACGGTTGAATTGGATGTAAATTCATTTGCACCTGGAATGTATAATCTTTCTCTTACATCTGATGCTTTTAACGCAGTGAAGAGCTTCGTTAAGCAATAAGGAAAGTTCATTAAGTTTTCAAAGGCCGATCTCATTGAGGTTGGCCTTTTTTTGTTTCCTAGTTTCTGCATCCGATTGTCTTGTAGCTTTGAAAAATGCGTTCAAGGCATCGAGCATTTTTTATATTAATAACTACAGTCCTTTTATGGAATTGCACAAAATCAGAGCTCGATTCTGGTTATGATGTAATTGATCTTCCCATTTCTGAAAAGATAAGATGTCTCGAAATCAGCGGTGACTCCTTATTAATAGGTGGTGGCAATACCAATAGCAAAGGTTTTTTAATCCAATCAGATATTGCACTTACTCAGTTCAATACATTGACCCATAATCTCAAACATGAAGTATATGACATTGCTCGATTTGAGAATCGCTGGTACATCGGTTTGGATTCAGTTGAAATGATAGTGAGTGATAGTCTAACTTCGTTAAGAACATATTACTGGCGCGAAGAAGATTGGGTTAGCGATTTGAGCAAGCATCCAATTCGAAGATTTGCTCAAACCCAAGATGGGTTGTTTGCTGTGGCTGGAGGAAAACTTGCGTTTGGTGTTATTTATCAAACATTCGATTCCAAGCAATGGAATCCTTTGGAATTTGATAATGAGTTGCGTGCCATATCCACTTTCAACAACACTGTGTGGGCGGCAGGTAATGGTAGGATGATGCGCTTGATAGAAGGGCAAGATTGGAAACGTATTGATTTGAAAGATCAGTTTATAGCTGATTTGGTATTTACCTCAAACACTTCGGGCATAGCTATCACCTTTGATGGTAGTGTTTTGATTTCTTCAGATGGCGGTGACTCTTGGTCGCCTATAAAGATCAGAAGTAAAGGCTTCTTAAACAGAGTAGTGGCAAATGGAGATCAAGTTCTGGCAATTGGAAATGCTGGCCTGATTGGCATTTCTAATGACCAGGGAGAAAATTGGAAATGGTATTCATTGAAGGAAGAGGTCGACCTCATGGACGCAGTCATCGTTGACGGAACGTGCATTATTGGAGCCGATGAAGGAATGCTCATTCGCATCAACCTTGCTTCTTTGAAATAAGGCATCCGATACCAATTTCCATAAAGTCAGCCTGTCCGAGGTTAGATTTTACACCCAATTGTACAAATGCAGCTCCAAGGTTGTTTTCGGATTTATTGAAGTAATACCTCACGGCAAATCTGCCCGGCACATAACGTTTAGAAATGCTCGAGAAATTCCTTTGTTCAACCTCATTGATGATGCGGTCTAGCGTAGGATTGTACAGGTTTACACCGCCATTAATGATCCAACCGAAATGGCCGAAAATGAATTCATGCCCCATCATTAGCATCAGGGCAGTTGATGCGAAATAGTCTTTGCTTTCTGTCCATTCCATGGCATTGTTCCAAAGAGCATAGGCATCATCATGATAACCTTCCAAGCTTAAACTTACCCGATGGATGGTTCGAAAACGATAGGTTGCTCCGATACCTGCCAGTTGTTTTCTGTAGGTATTTCCGTTGGTGGGTCTCACCGTTCCACCCGCTTCGTTGAACCCCAAAGCTCCGTACAGTAAGAGTCCGATCCGATTATCGATTTTAAACGGTTCTTTTTCTTCCAACACATATATATCTTCTGTGTAAAAGAATTTTTCAAGGGATAGCATGAGCATCGGCACATTCATTCCCACGTTTGGCAATACCGTATGTGCATTGGAGCTGTGCCAGTATGAAGCTTGCAGTGCTATGGCGTTTTGCCTGAATTTGTAGCGCAATCCTGCTGACACGGATAACAAAGCCGATACATCTGAACTGAAAACATTGTTGGCGGTGTTGTTTAGATAGTCGTAGGGCTCGGTAACATATATGCCGCCCACATTGAATCGCTGAAATGAACGAATTCTTCTGGTGATGTACTGATTAAAAGTAGCTTGGTATTGAAGTCCAATTCCATAACCCAGAACTGACGGATTTCCTAAATCATGGAATGACGCCTGAATGCCAGATTCAACGTTATTATACAATTCGCGATATGCACTCTTCCCACCCCAACGCAATGACATGAATGCTCCGCGATGAATGCTGTGTGGAGGCATACTTGGATAAATGTCAAGCATATTTCCGGCCAATCCACCGATTTCGATTCCGCTCCATATTGATTGTGATTGTCCTGTGTGAAGGAGCAATAGCAAAACAATTATTGCACAAAATCGGTTGATCATAAAGGCGAAAATACTGCTTGTAAATAGCCTGTTATTATTTCATTGAAAATAGGCTTGCTCGGGTATTCGAGATGTCTATTTTTGGCGCACGTAAAAAAATCTGGAAAATGAGTGTACTAGTAAATAAAAATTCGAAGGTGATCGTACAAGGATTCACCGGAAGTGAAGGAACTTTTCATGCCAGTCAAATGATTGAGTATGGAACGAACGTGGTTGGTGGAGTCACTCCAAACAAAGGTGGGCAAATGCACCTTGATCGTCCAGTGTTCAATACGGTTGCTGATGCTGTAAAAAATACCGGTGCCGATGTATCCATCATTTTTGTTCCGCCAGCGTTTGCTGCAGACGCGATCATGGAAGCGGCTGAGGCCGGCATTAAGGTGATCGTAGCCATTACGGAAGGTATTCCAGTAAACGACATGGTGAAGGTGAAGTCATACATTTCTGACAGAGATTGCACCCTGATTGGACCAAACTGTCCTGGAGTAATAACTCCTGGCGAAGCGAAAGTTGGCATTATGCCAGGTTTTGTTTTCAAGAAGGGAAATATTGGAATCGTTTCAAAATCTGGAACTCTCACCTATGAAGCGGCCGACCAAGTAGTGAAAGCTGGTATGGGTATTTCGTCTGCTATCGGCATAGGTGGTGATCCAATCATCGGTACAACTACAAAGCAAGCCGTTGAGCTTTTCATGAACGATCCTGAAACAGCAGGCATTGTGATGATTGGTGAAATTGGCGGAAACCTTGAGGCTGAAGCTGCCAACTGGATCAAAACGAATGGAAATAAAAAACCAGTAGTAGGATTCATCGCAGGACAAACTGCTCCAAAAGGAAGGACAATGGGTCACGCAGGGGCTATTGTTGGAGGAGAAGAAGATACGGCTGCTGCTAAAGTGCGCATCATGGCCGAGTGTGGAATCCACGTTGTGGAGACTCCAGCCACCATTGGTAAAGTAATGGCCAAGGTCATGGGCGTTACTGCTTAAGCTTAAACCTTATTAAAATTGAAGCCTCGCATGTTGCGAGGCTTTTTTTTAATCAGAATTCGTTCTACAATTGGTCCTATTGTTGGCAATTCTCTCGTTGAATCATCGATTTCCTTAGAAGTATTTGCTTTATTTGAACATCAATTGAAAAAGCATGAAACTACTCGAGAACAAAGTATCCATCATTACAGGCGCCACCCGAGGAATTGGAAAAGGAGTTGCTGAATTATTCGCAGATCAAGGATCTCATATCATATTTACTTATGTGTCGTCAGATGATAAGGCGAGGGCACTTGAAGCTGAGTTGCAAGCTAAAGGTGTGAAAGCCAAAGGCTATAAGTTCAACGTGGCCGATTATGCCGCCTGCGAAGAAATGGCCAATGATGTAGTGAAGGAGTTTGGAAGCATCGATGTAGTGGTGAACAATGCTGGAATTACGCGCGACAATTTGTTGATGCGCATGAGTGAAGAGCAGTGGGATGAGGTAATTAACACCAACCTGAAGTCTGTATTTAACATGACCAAAGCCGTGCAGCGCACCATGCTCAAGCAACGCAAAGGTTCCATCGTGAATATGAGCTCTGTTGTTGGAGTAAAGGGCAATGCTGGTCAGGCCAATTATGCGGCTTCTAAGGCAGGTTTGCTGGGTTTTACAAAATCTGTAGCGCTCGAACTAGGTTCAAGAAATATCCGTTGCAATGCCATTGCACCAGGATTCATCGAAACAGAAATGACCGGTGCGCTTGATGAAGCCACGGTGCAAAGCTGGAGAGACGCAATTCCTTTGAAGCGAGGAGGCACGGCTGAAGATGTCGCCAACCTTGCATTGTTCTTGGCAAGCGATATGTCGGCATACATCACTGGGCAAACAATAAACGTTGACGGTGGCATGCTTACCTAATATCTTCGCACAAGATTTTAGGTAAACTTGGCGATATCATTCGAACTTTCTTGGCTGTGGCTCTTGCTGATGATACCATTGGCAGCGCTGGTTGTTTGGTGGCTTTATTTCTATAAAAGTCGTCAAGAGGAATGGACTATGCGATTAAAGTCCGTTTTGGCTGCAATTCGAATGACAGCATTGATCATCATTGCTATTTTATTGTTGAGACCTTTCCTGATTCAAATTCTAGAAGAGGAAGAAAAGCCGCGGTTGGTGGTTTATGCAGATCGGTCTGCTTCTATTTCTCAGAGCGATCAAGATGAAATCACGCGTTTCATTGGAAAGGCCAAAACGGAGTTGAGTGACAAATACGAAGTAGCATCGATTTCTTTTGCTGCCCAGGTTGATGCATCCAACGACTCGTCTCAACTGGATCCATTATACACTGATTTGGGTGATGTGATGAGCTCGATCAACGAAGATTTTTATGGAGAAAATATTGGAGCAGTGGTAATTGCTTCAGATGGCATTCAAAACAAAGGAATCGATCCACGCTATGTTTCACTGAACAGCAATGCTCACGTGTTTACCATCGCTTTAGGAGACACTAGTGTGCGATCCGATATTGAGCTTTCGCAGGTATTGAGCAACCGTTTGGCATTTCTCAACAATGACATTGAAATCAAAAGTCGTGTGCTGGCTTCCAAATTGAAAGGGAAGTCAACTTCGGCCCATCTATTAAAAGATGGGAAGGAAATTGATGTCAAGAACATAACCATTGATCAAGATGACTACAGCGTTGAGTTTAGTTTCATTACTCAAATTCAATCCATTGGTTTAAACAAGTACACAATTGCCATTGATGTGATCGATGGAGAGGTAAACACACTAAATAATACCAGCGATATCTATGTGGATGTATTGGACAACCGCACCAAAGTCAAAATATTGGCTCACGCTCCGCATCCTGATATTGCCGCCATGAGAAAGTCCATTGAGCAAAGCGATCAATATGAAGTAGAGGTGGAGCTTCTAGATGATTGGGATCAAAAGATTAAAACGGCTGACTTTTACATCTTTCACGGATTACCCACGGATGGCAATGACCTCAATAAGATCAAACCCATATTAAAAGAAGGAGTTCAAACGCTGTCTGTCGTTACCAGTGGAGTGAGTATTAGACATTTCAATCAACTGGAGCTTGGTTTTACCATTGAAGCAGCACGCAACAAATCAGACGAAGTAACCTCCAGTGTCAACGATCAATTCAATTTGTTCAACCTCGAAAAGAATAATGATCTGAAACGATTCCCACCATTATTAGCTCCATTTGGTAACTACATCATCAATTCCAACCATCAAGTCGCCTTATTTCAAAAAGTGGGGAACATAGAAACACAGAATCCACTTCTGATATTTACCGAAGAAGATGGATTGAAGAACGGAGCCTTACTGGGTGAAGGTTGGTGGCGCTGGCGCATGTTTGAAGCGAGTATTTCAAATGCAAACTGGGTCGATTTGGTTTTTCAGAAAACCGTGCAGTACCTTGCCATTAAGCAGAAAAGAACACGTATAAACGTTTTCGCTCCTCGTCAGCTTCAAGAACGACAAGAAGTTGTATTCAATGCTGAATATTACAATGAGTCTTTTGAATTAAGCAATGAGCCAGAAATGCTTCTCAGCGTTACCGATTCCTCTGGAAATACCATTGACTATCGGTTCAAGAATAATTCAAATGCTTACCGTACATCGCTTGGAGCCTTACCTCCAGGCACATACAATTGGCGAGCATCGGTGGATGTAAATAGAGAACAATACGATCAAAAAGGAACATTCACCGTGAAGCAAAACCGATCTGAATTTGTGAATCTTGCAGCCAATCATGCCTTGTTACAAGATCTGTCTGAAAAGAAAGGAGGGGCGTTATTTCAGAAGGGAGGGGTAGAAGCGCTTATTCAAAACCTCAAAACATTGGACAGTGCAAAACCACTTATCAGATCATCCAAATCGTGGACGAGTTTAATCGAGTGGAAACTCATTCTTTTCATCGTTGTTCTATTGCTTTCTATTGAATGGTTTTTTAGAAAATATACCGGTTATGTATAGATGTTTCACTTTGCTTTTCTTTTCGTTGATCTTGGTCGCGTGTAACTCAACTCGAGTGGTGAAAACCTTGGAAAAAGGCGAGCAACAATTGACTGGCTCTTTGGGCGGGCCTGCCATCATGTTTAGCGGAGTCCCAATGCCCCTGCCTCTTTCCTCAGTTGGATACGCAGTTGGATTAGACACAGGCCTAACATTCGCAGGTGGTCTCAACACCACTTCATTGCTATTTGGAAACGCACAGGTCGATCTCACATTAGGAATCAATGCCTTTAAGACTGAGAATGAAAAATTCGGATTAACCATATCCCCAGGGTTGAATCTTTTTTATGGATTCAATGGCGGTGACTTCAGCTTGTATCCTCAATTGGAAGGTGTTGTTTGGAAGGAATACGGTGAAAAGAATAACTTATTCTTTGGAGGATTGGGCACGTGGGTGGAACTCGATAGAGAGAAGGCCCATGGCGAAGTTCAAGTGCATGAGCTAATGCCTTACATCACATTGGGACATCAATTTACTGGAAAGAAATGGAATGTTCAGTTGGAGGCACGTTACATAGGGTTTACGTATCCAAACGATAATATTGTTGTTGATTACCTAGGTCCTTTTAGCACGGGCACCTCGGGCATTTATTTTGGTGTATCACGAAAATTAGGAAAGCAATGAAAAAGGTGATATTACTTCTCAGCATTGGCTTTGTTGCTTCCAGTTGCTTGCGCATGGATAGCTTTTTGTTCAATCCTGATGCTACCATTACAGAGTATTTGTTAGACGATTTTGACGGTGAAACTGAAATTCAATTGGATGCGTCATATAATTTGCCAGACTCTACTCAGCACATTTTCACATTAAACAGCGATGCTGATGGCGATTTGGCATCCATTTATTCCGTTTATGTGGGTGATATTTCGAGAATCGCCACTGATACAGTGATTCTCTACTTACATGGCAATGCTGGTCATTTGGATTACTATTGGCCGCGAATAAAGCTTCTAGCTAACGTAGGTAAGAAAAATAGGTTTGGAGTGCTCGCAATCGACTATCGCGGCTATGGATTATCTGAGGGAACCCCTAGTGAGGAGGGGCTGTATGCAGATGCTGATGCCGCCATGGCATGGCTTAAGGAAAATGGCCTGACCAATGATCGCCTCATCGTTTATGGATTCAGTATGGGTTCGGCTCCGGCAACCGAGCTTACTGCCAATGCCAGATCAATGCAACCATCCAAATTGATGCTCGAAGCTCCATTCGCTTCGGACGAGGTGATGGTGCAAGATGCCAGTGGATTGTCACTTCCAGGATCGTTCTTCACGAATTTAGAAATCAACAATGCGGAAGAGATTGCCAAAGTGGATGAGCCTTTCTTTTGGATTCATGGCACTGCCGATAGTTTTTTAAGCATAAAAACACATGGAGAAGTGGTCTATAAGAACTATGATGGCAGGTATTCTGTTGCTCACCGCGTTCAAGGAGGAGAACACAGCGATGTACCAGCTATAATGGGTTATGATGCTTATAATGACGCAGTACTCGAATTTATTGAAT
>Ga0255773_10005504_pt1 | contig 10367 bp, 10 predicted proteins | sample 011ome_17_FD_179971 | JGI IMG/M metagenome (GOLD analysis project Ga0255773, IMG submission 179971) | Coastal salt marsh microbial communities from the Groves Creek Marsh, Skidaway Island, Georgia - 011502XT metaG (version 2) | ecosystem: Environmental > Aquatic > Marine > Intertidal zone >...
GATACTCGTCTTGTAGCTTCGTTTGTCTCGGCGACAATCGGCCGCCGTATACGACATCGTTCGCAATTGGATGTCCGAGTATTTTTAGATGCGCTCGAATTTGGTGCGTTCGCCCGGTTTCTGGAACGCATCGCACTAAGCTTTCGTCCAGTTCTGAAAAGTGTTTGATCAGTGTAAACGACGTCTTGGCTGATTTATATAAAGGAGAAGGTGTTGAAGAATCAGATGGCCACGTGGCGACGTGCGTTTTGCCGCAAAACCCAAGAGGTACTTCACACGTCGTTTCCTTACTGAACAAACCTTTCACTCTCGCGACGTACTCCTTTCGAACTTTATTTGAAACGATTAAATCTGTCGCAATCTTAGCCGCCTTGGACGTTTTTGCCATGAGCAACAACCCAGAAACGTTCCTATCGAGCCTGTGCAAAGGTAACAAAGGAGGAGGAGGAGAAGTATTCTTTTTATCATTCATCTCTGGTAAACGTTGACGCAAGATTTCCACCACTGAATTGTTTCGATACTGTCCGGTTGGATGCACCGGAACAGTTGCCGGCTTTCTCACGGCGACGATATCGTCTACTTCTTCTAAAATTTCAATCTCGTTCTCGGAACAAAGCACCGGCGGCTCGTGTTTGTGCACCAAGTGGCGAACGGTTTGTCCTGGAACCAAGGCTGGAAAATATTCTTTCTCGTCGTCTTCTTTTTTCCTCTTCTTTTTGTGACTCCGAGATACAGAAGATGCGTTTTTATCTTCTACGCGTAACCGTCCATCTTTGAAAGCTTGCGCGTAGTACTCTCTCGGCAAATTCGGAAACTCCTTGTGAAAGATATCAACGATGTTATTCTCTTCTTCATTTTCAACCTCGCACCATCTTCTCTTGACGTTGGCGATGAAATCAAACGCGTACGGTTTGCTCAATCGCAAACCGTTCTGGAAGACGATGTACGTATCGTCTTCATGAACAATGTCGATGCTTTTTACTTCATCTTCTTCTCCTTCTTTTTCATGCATTTTACTTCAACTTATCCATGTACAACTCTTTATTCGTTTCGTATTCTGCCAACTGTTCGTCGTATATCGTCCAAACGCAAAACTTACATTGCGGCGAGGATTGACAACAGTCCTCCGGTCCAGGCATTTCTGGTTTACGCTTCATCGTTCTATTTTCTTCGCACGAGCAAAATCGCCTCGAGCATATCTCGCACAACGCGTTCGGTGGAGGTCTTTGATCGTATTGGTGTAAACGCGTGTCCGTCAACGGATTCCGTTTTTTCCCGGTGTAATATCCAATTTCTTTTTCTAATTCTTCTTTATTACTCTCTGAAGAATACCAAGAACGGCGACAAAAATGATGACGATGATTTCGTTGTTGCGTCTTTGTCGTCAGCAGAGAAGAGAGTAGCTTTTGGTAGAGTGGGTGAACAGAAGCAGCAGAAGTAGCGGCAGAGATGATGAGAGAAGAAGAAGAAGAAAGAGTAGTTCCATCCCCCAAGAAGCTTCTTTTGCTCATTCTTGTTTTTTTTTGTGGAGAGAGAGATTAGAAAAAAATACTCGATCGTCGATTGAAAAGCGCTCGTCAAAAAAAGAGCACACAGAAACAACAGAAGAGCACGATGCGTCGAGCGGCGAGAACTTTTCTCTCTTCCTCTTCCTCGTCCTCGCGAGGAGGAGGAGGAGGAGGAAGAGCTTTGGTGGATGAGCTCCTCTTCTCGAAAACGAGGAGGAGGATAACAGCGGCGGCGGCGGCGGCGGCTGACGCGGAGGAAACTGAACAACAACAACAACAACAACAAACGACGACGACCGAGACGTTTTGCTTGTGCAAACAGGTGAAAATAAACGCAAAAATACGGAAAGATAAAGGACACTGCGTGTACAAGCCAGTCGTCGTCGATGACATCGTGAAGAGCAAGCAGCGAAAGGAAGGATCGCTGGCGAAACGAGCGCACTGGTAAGACGACGAACGACTACTACTACCATTACTCAACGCTTTACTTTACGAACGCGCGCGTTATTCTTTTTTTATCGTAAAACCTCTCGAAAAGCTTTTCTGACTGTCTGACTGTACGTGATAAAAATATAAAATAGGACGACGCTCGACGCTTCGGTGGACGACGCGGTGAGGAAGATGCACGCTATGGACGTCGGAGCGCTGGTTGTGATGGACTTTCATAAGCTCGACGTGGATAAGAGCAAGAAGATTCATCTGGAAGAATTGTATTACTCGCCTAAGAGTAACGCGATAGCCGGTATCGTGAGCGAAAGAGATTATTTGAGAGCGGTGGCGACGAATAAAGTCACAGACTTGACGACGGTGAGAGAGATTATGACACCAGCGGAGGACGAATCGACGGGAGAGAAACGACTCATTTCAGTGGAACCGTATTGTTCTGTTTTAGCTGCGATGCAAGCGATGACAAGTGGTCATTTCAGACACATTCCAGTTATCAATACCGAGTCGCAGACGTTGGAAGGCATCGTTTCGTTGGGCGACGTGGTGAAGGCGTTGATTGCGGAACAGGACGAAGAGATTGACGTCTTGGAAGATTACATCACGAGTGGCGGTAAATAATCAACACGACGATTTACATACATACAAAGCAAACGAGAGAGAGACATCAGAGCAGAGAGATACACTAATTTCTATATAATAATAACAAATACGAGTTTGAATGTTTTACGCTTTTATCAACATCACAACAGTATGGCACGCGATGCTTCTATTTTCTCCCAAAGAGTCCACCTTTTCGTGCGTCTTCGCTTTGACATTCACCACGGATTCGTGCACGTCCAACAACTTCGCCAAGTTTTTCTTAATCTTTTCTTTGTGCGGCGAAATCTTCGGTCTTTGCGCGATTAATGTGCAATCGATGTTCCCCAACTCGTACCCGGCTTCTTTCATCAATCGAATGGCTTCGTAAATAAACACGTCCGACGTTTGGCCTTTCCATTTCGGATCGTTATCCGGGAACAACTGGCCAATATCCGGCAAACCGAGCGCGCCAGTGATGGCATCTACCACGCAGTGCAACAAAACGTCCCCATCCGAGTGCGCGACGCACCCGCGATCGTGCGGCACTTCGATGCCGCCTAATATCAACTTCAACTCTGGGAATTCCGCAGTGGATTCCAAGCGGTGCAAATCAAACCCGTGTCCGACTCTGTATGGCAGCACCGGCGGTTCCGCAGCCGCTGCTTTGATTTTGTTTCTTATTTTGTTTGTTTTGGTGATGTTTGTGCTGCGTCGTAACTCATTCTTCGATCGCGTCGTACAACTCCTTCCCGAAAAATGATGATGGATAGAAGAAGAAGAAGAAGATATCGTTGTTGTTGAAGTCAACATCATCGTCATCGTCTATAATAGTTTGAAAGTATATTATTCTCTGTTAAACTCTGTTTTCTCCTCTCTTTGATGATGATGTTGATGTTGTTGTTATTATTGTGTCTCTCTCAACAACACACGAAAATCGTCGTCTAATAGGATGATAACACTACTATTATTGATGTTGTTCCTATGTTCTTCAAGAACAACACAAAAGTTAACACTTTGACGTTCTTTCTTGGTGTGACTTTTTGAGAGAAAGAGGAAAAGGAATTTTTCTAAGACTGTTAAACCCTAATGGGGGGAGCTCAGGAGCATTTTGGACCAGAAATTCTCTCTTATTTTTCGGATATCTCATTTTGAGAAGGAAAAAGGGGGGGAAACCAAATTAAGACGAAGATCTTGCAAAAGTGTGCAATAATCCACACATTTCTTTCTGCGCGCGCACATATCAAACTATTATTATAATAAATAAAGAATAATAAAATGTCCACCGGAACTCCGACTTCTTCAGCTGCCGTTGCGGACACCCCTTCCAACTCTCCGTTGCAGCCGGTCATCACCGCCGCTGCGAGAATTAAAGATGTCTCCTTACACGTCTTCTCCCAAAGAAAACCAATGTCAGAAATTCTCGATAGAACGGCGTATTCGAAACCGGCGAGTTTTTCCGACGCCACCAGTCGAATGCAAAAGAACTTGAACTACTTCAAAATTAACTACATGATTGCCACGATGGGGATCTTATCTGCGTTTATTTTGTATCATCCGTCGAGTTTGTTGATTTTGAGCGCAATCTCCGCCGCGTGGGCGTACGTGTTTATGATTCGTCAAGAACCTTTGAAGATTGGCGAACGAGAAGTGTCTTCGAGAGAGAAAATGTTAGGCATGACTGGTTTATCCGCGTTGATTATATTTTTCTTGTCCTCCGCGGGGACGTATATATTCTCCGGGATGGGCGTGGCTTTGTTGGGGATTGGTGCGCACTCTGCGGCGAGAGTGCCGGATGACTTGTTCATCGACGACGCGTCCGAGTCGAACGGGTTCTTTTCGTTTATGATGCCGCCGAGGCCTGGGCAACCTTCTGGCACGATCTAAGTAAGATATATGCGTGTGCGCGTGTGACAGAGTGAGCTGATATCAGTGTATTCAAATACACGCCGCGCATGTGTATGTTATTACTATGAGAGAAAGAGAGTGAATTATAGAAGAGAACAAGAACGAGAGAATTGAGCGAGAGGAGTGGAAGTAGTACCCCTCTGCGGAAGTGCGCGAATTTACTCTCTCTCTTTCTCGAAGAAGAAGAAGAAGAAGAAGAAGAAGAAGAGATACTATTTAGAAAAAAGAGTTGACGAGATAAAAAGAAAAAGAAACATATGAAACTGTTTGTCGATGCGTTATTAGAGTTGCAGATTGGACGATGATGAATATGACAAATCATTGTTATTGTTGTCATTGAAGATCTCTTTCTCTCTCTCGTGCCGAAGGACGACTGTAACACAAATTATTTACCACACACGTTTGAGATTAGGATTTTATTATTATATATGTATATATGTATATATATACATGGACTTATCCATTTAAAACTATTACTATTACATCTATAATTAAATCCCCGGGCCTCTTCGAGCGTTTGCGGCCAAACGCGCGTCTCTTTCCTTTTCGTATTCTCGATACTCGGCTTGTTGCAAAAACGATTGTTGTTCGGTGTACGTGTTTTTGGACTTTCTGTGCATTTCCAACTCCTCGTCAATCTCCTCGTTCGAATCTTTCACTTTCTTCCAATCCATCTTCGTCTTATCTAGCACGCTCATCTTCTTTGATTTCTCAATCTTGGCAATCAAAGCGTCTAAGCCGCTCATTTTTTGTCCTTTTAGATTTTCCTTTTCCTCGGCCGCTTTCGCCTCTTTCGAGCCCTCTTTGTACGTCTTTTCCACCTCCATGACCATCCCGGCAAAGTCTCTTTTCTCGATCACCGCTTTCAAACCACCGTGGTCTTTTATTTTGTGCACTTTTCTGGACGTTTTCGCCGCCTCCATGGCTTCTCTCGCGAGCTTTAATCTCTCGTCTATTTCCTCTTCCACCTCCTGCTCTTCGGCTTCGGCCGCCGGTTCTCCTTCTTCTTTCGTTTTCTTCTTCTTTTTTACCTGTACGGTTTCTGGCGGTTTCTTTTCTCCTTTCTTACTCTTCGTCGTCGACGCAGAAGAGGTCGATAATAATCTAGAGAGGATTCTCTCCGAACTTGTCGGTTTCTCCTCCGCGTCTTTATGTTTCGAGTTCAACTTACACGCCAACTCAGTGGGTGAAATCTGTCGCATCATTTTCATCACGGTCGACAGATTCGAAGAAGAAGAAGCTAATAAGTTATCATTCGTCTTCTCTGTCGTTGCTTTCCGCTTCTTCGTCGTCGTCGTCGTTGCATCCTTTTTGTTCTTTTTCTCTTCTTCTTCTTTATCGTCTTCTTCTTCTTCTTCTTCTTCTTCAGTAGTCGCAGTCATCAACTTCTCAAACATTTCCCGAACTTTCTTCTTCGGTTGAAACTCAAAACTCTCGAAGTCTTCTCTCGAAAGCTCTTTCGCCGTTTTCACCACCTGGTTGTACTCCTCAAACATGATTGATTTTGATTGCTTTTGCGCGTAAAATGTATTATGTTATCACGACGCGAAAAGCGTTTGTTCTATGAGTATTGGTGTTGTTGTTCTCTGTTGTTGTTGTTTGTGAGAGCAAATTCTTTCGCGAAAAAAAATTAAAGCAAAACTCGAAGTGCTTGAAAAACAACTGACTGAGAAATAAGCCACACTTTGAAACTGTTTTCTCTCCTCTCTTTTGTATTTATACATACTCTCTCTCTCTCTTTTCATCATCTCTTCTCTGAATAATAAATGAAACAGAAGAAGAAGAAGAAGAAGAAGAGAGACAACACCGTAGTATTACCACCACTGATCGACCCCCAAAACGGTATCGCATCTTTCAGAGCGTCGAGACGAGTGAACTTTGTTCCAGCCAGGTATACTAATCGTGTTGTGTGAATTTACTTTACTCTACTCAAATTGAGAGTTGTGAACTCAAATTCTCTTTAACATCAAAATTGGGGAAATCAAACACAAAAAGAAATCCACTCATCCTTTTTGTGTGGTAGTTTCTTCTTATTTTCCTTTGTCATCTTCGTCTTCGTCTTCTTCGTTAAGAGACGTTCTTTGTTTTCGAAACAAAGAACCGCGTCGTCGTCGTCGCGTGGCGGGAATTGATGCCAAAAAGAGATCAAATTTTAGTAGAAGTGACTGACACCTTTAACATCACCATAATCAACAACAACAACAAAATATAACAACAAAAAATACAGACGAGCGGAACCGTCGTCAATATTGGGAGGAATGATGACGAACAACAACACCAGTGGTCAAAATGGACGACGGAGAGTAGGAAGAACGATAGTATTGAATGGATTGAATGAGAATAGAGATGGTAATAAGAACAACAAATCATCTCAAAAAGACAACGAAGATACTCGCGCGAACATAAATAAGAAGCGAAAGAAGGAAGAAGAGGAAGAAAAAGAGAAAGGAAACGACTTATATCCTCTTTCCAAGATTCAAATGGAATGGCAAACCGTCTCTAAGATCGGCTCTGGTTTGCAAAATTTAGGCAACACCTGCTTTTTAAACGCGGTTTTGCAGTGCCTCACGTATACGCCAGCTTTGGCAAACTTTTTCTTGAACAACGAACATCAAAAGCATAAAAATTTGAGCTCAGGATTCAACTCGTTGTTCGAGATGGGTAATTTAGTAAAGAACACGTTGATACATTCCAAGAACAAGCATCACGCGGTACCACCGACGGCGTTCGTGAAGAATATTCGCGCGCTGTCGAAGACGTTTAAGAAAGGAAGACAAGAGGATTCCCACGAATTCGCGAGGTGTTTGTTAGATTCCATGCACAAGAGGTGTTGCATGTTAGGCCGGGTGGACGACGGAAGCTCGTCGAATACTCGAAATGGAAAGAAGCTTACTGCGAATGCAATCGATCCAGAGTCGAAAGAGGCGGAAACGACGTTCATTTGGCGCGTATTCGGTGGGCAGTTGCGTTCGTGCGTGACGTGTCAAAGCTGCGGGAGAGAGTCGGCAAAGTTAGATCCGTGCATGGATATGAGTTTAGAGTGCGCGAAGGTGAAATCTTTAGAACAAGCGCTTAAGTTGTTCACGCGAGTGGAAGTTCTAGACGGCGATAACAAGTATAGATGCGAAGGGTGCAAGAAGTTATCGCGAGCGAAGAAGCAATTCAGCGTGGATAAAGCTCCAAACGTGTTGCAAATCCAACTGAAGCGTTTCGAGTTTGTTCCTTTCGGGAGAGGGAAGTTATCGCAGTTTATCGAATACCCGTTGGTGTTAGATTTAACATCGTATTTAACCTCAATTTTGAAAATTAACGAAGGTCGCCGCGGGAAGAAGAGGAGTAAATGTGCTAATAACGCCGTTCTCGATGATATTATGGGTGGTAGTAGCACGGAGAAAGCTTTTTCATCGTCGTCCTCGGTGTACGATTTGATTGGTGTTTTAGTCCACGCGGGAAGTTCCATGAACTCTGGTCATTATTATTCTTACGTCAAAGCGCAAAATGGATTCTGGTTTGAGATGGACGACGAATCCGTCACGAATGTTTCCGAAAAGACCGTTTTGAGACAAAAGGCGTACCTTCTCTTTTACTCTTTACGCAACGCTCCGGGGACGATGACGACGAGGAAAACAAACACTGGAAACGTGGATAAAAATCGAATGGACGAACTCACGAGAGATTTCCAAGCGAAGAAAAGAAAGCTCGATGAAGAAAGAGAGAAGGAGAAGAAGGTGATGACGAGGAAAAGCAAACGAGATAAAAATATCAGCAATAGCCCTAGCAGCAGCGAAGAAGACGAAAGAAAAGACGAGGAAGAAGAAGAAGAAGACGTAGTTACGGTGATATCGGCGAGAAGAAACGGGAAGCGAGGCGCCGGGCGCTCAGCCGGGAAGAATTCTCGCGACGTGGTAAAATCAAAACTCTTCAAGCAAAATAGAAGCGGATCAAAGTCACCTGATTTCGGCATCGGCAAGCAAAGAAGACGCAGTAAACGAGCATCGTATAGCGACGACGACGACGACGAAGGATACGACGAGGAAGGAGATAAGGAAAATAAGAGGGATAAAGGAAACATGATAAAGACATTCTTGAAATCACGAGCGCAAAGAGATAAAAATACTCGAGGTTGGAACGACGACGACGACGACGATAATAATAAAAGTCGCGCGATGGGAATGCGCCAGCAAGTTAGTACATCTCAGAAAAAGAACGTTAAAAAGTCTCGCGGGTATGACGAGCTCGACGAAGAGTACGATAGAGGGAAAATTGCGAAACATCTTCGAAGGCGCGAACAGAAAATGCCGGCGAGACCGACGAAAGCGCCGTCGAGATCGGCAGGAGGAAACGCGTTTCAAAGAAAACAAGGGCGAAAACAGCGTAAGTGATATAGTGCTAGTGTGTTGTGTTCATACGACAGAGTGTTTATTTCTTCTTGAAAGTACCCACAGCACTTAAGTTTTAAGACTTCTTCTTATTTATTCTCTTCGCCGAAAGCATCGTTTTCTTCCGAGATGAACAGACGAAGAACATCCGTCAACGTAATAACGTCGAGAGGCTTTCCAGCATTCAGTTTCGGTTTTTCGACGACCACCCACACGCGGTGAACGTACGTAAGCGCGTTCAAAACATCAGAGATCGTCGCCGACACTCCCACGGTCTGTAAAAATATTTCGTCTTTTTCGATTGCTTTATCCCGTCGATCGACCGCGGTTGGACTGTCTTCGTTCATCTTTTGGAAGAACGCGTGACTCACGTGCTGACTCTCGATATGCGAGTACCCGCCGTAACTCGTGCGATGAGACAATGCCAAGAATTCTGCGATCGGTAACCCCAAAATAGAGACGTGATCTTTCGTCACGCGTCTGAGATCGGATGCTGAAAAGTTCGCGATTAACACATCTTCGTACACGACGCCGACACACGAGATATCTCGATCGCGCAGTTTTTTCAGAACATTGATCGTAAGTTCGTGCGGCTCGACGCAACAGAGACCGAGCGCTCTTTCCGAGGAGCAAAAACCGCAATCTTGGACTGTTAATCTCGATAACTCTTTAAAAACACCTTGTTCGTTCTTCATTTGCAAAAACTTGATGATGTCGGATTGCGAGATTATGCGATGTATCTCCCCGTGCGGGTCGAAGACGCCGAGTCTGTGCACTAAATGGTGTTGGTTCGCCAAGAAATTCTCCATCGCTTCCAGAATCGACAACTCTTTCGCGTACGGTTCAAAGACTAAATCCACGTCGCTGAGATTGCCGATTTGAATAATCTTCTTCGAGAAGACTTCAGGCGCTACTTTTCGTAACAACGACATCGCTTGCAACATGTTGATTGGATCTTCCATCTTCTCCAACTTTTTCTCGTCTTCGAAAGCTTCCAAGAGAGGATCGATCACGTCCGAGACGCTGAAAAAACCCAAACACGTCGCTCTTTCGTCTTCACGATTCAACCCGACATTTTGCACCAAAACTGGCGCCGATAAAACGTTGTATCTCTTCAACGTGTTGAGTGCCGTCTCGCACGTATCGTCGTGTCCAAGAGAAACGACGAAAGACCCCGCTCCTGCTAAACTTCCTTGTTTCGCGCGATCGATCTGCGACAGCATCGAACGCAACGTCGTCGACGCGAGAACGGATCGGATGTGTCCGACGTCTCGTCGTCTTTGCGGCGTTGTCGTGGTTTCGTTCGTCGTCGTCGTCATCGATCGATTCTTTTTTTTGTCCTAAACAACAACTCTTTGCTTATTTTTTGCGCGTATTTTTTGTGTGGAGGTGAAAAAAATGGACTGAAATCACCTTTTTTTTGTTTTTTGAGAAAAGTTCGAGATACAAAATTTTCCTCAGAAGAAGAAGAAGAAGAAGAAGAAGAAGAAGAAGAACTTTGACAACAACATCTTAATAATAATATATAATCAAATGTCGAACTCTCAAT